>Ga0209344_10000061_pt1 | contig 222705 bp, 197 predicted proteins | sample Cruoilmetagenom6_FD_187293 | JGI IMG/M metagenome (GOLD analysis project Ga0209344, IMG submission 187293) | Oil polluted marine microbial communities from Coal Oil Point, Santa Barbara, California, USA - Santa Barbara Oil Seep Sample 6 (SPAdes)... | ecosystem: Environmental > Aquatic >...
ATTGGTAGCGTGCGTAAGCGTTATTATGTAGCCATAAGTAGGGAAATCTGTTGTTACCCGATCTACAATAATATTGGTTACAAAAACCCACCCGCCAATAAAATTATTTTGGGTAGAAAGCACCAATTTTGGACTAATACTGCTCTCGGCCTCTGGAGTAAATGGATTGTCGGCAAAATCAAAATTGGCGCCCGCATAGATAGAGATTGCCGGAATTAAATCTGCCCATTGCGTTTTGTTATTTGCTTTCCAGCTGTAAAGGTTAGGGCCTTTTAGGTCACGTTTTCGATAGGGATCGTATATTAAATATTTAGCGCCAAGTGTATTGCTCTTAAAGTTCGAAAGACTGTATTCCCTTGTTGATGATGATCGATTATCTGTAACCGAATTTGATTGAAACTCGCCCATAAGGCTCACTTCCAGACGTTCTTTCCAAAAACCATAGCGTACGGAATAATCAATATTAAAACCGTTTGTCTCTGTTTTCAAAAGATCGTGCTTTTCTTTTCCGTAGCTAAATCCAGTTTCAACCTGAAGTACATTAGTACCAACCGAAAAAGCACCTTGCGAGCCTCCTGGCCGGTTAGTGTTGATCATTTCGGTATATTGTGCCGAAACAGTTGAAAAAGAAATAGTGCAAAGCAGAAATAGAGAGGGAAGTTTGATATTCATGGAAAGTTGGGTTTAGTTCAAAGATATAAGATTTTACCATTTATTTAATAGTCAACATTCGTCTTTTTCTACACCAATCGTTATTTTTGGAAAGAATTTTACAGTTATGATGACATTCCTAAAAACGATATTAATCGTTCTTCTGGTATACTTTGGTCTAAAGTTTCTTATTAGACTGGCAACCCCTTATTTAATACGCTATATTTCAAAAAAAGCAGGACAGCAGTTTGAGCAATTCTTCGGAAATAATCCAAAAATGAACACCCAGCGCGAAAAGGAGGTGAGTATTACCATTGATAAAAATCCTTCGCCAAATTCCCGAAATAGTAAAAAGGTTGGGGAATATGTGGAGTTTGAGGAAGTGGATTGATAAAGACGTTTTGACTCACGGCAAATAGACCTTTTTTTAGTCGTGTATCAAAACCTCATGGTTCGTGTTTCCTTTTTCAGTGGTGTTTCCAAAAAAAAATCCCTAATTTCCCCACTTCAAATCCATCTACCAAATTATGCAGTCCAGCTATAAAAAATTCCTTCCGCATTTAGTTGTTTTCGTTTTGTTTATAGTGGCTTCGCTAGCCTATTTTAACCCGGTTTTACAGGGAAAAAAGATATTCCAAAGTGATATTGTACAATACACCGGAATGGCAAAACAGCAAAATGATTTCCGAGAGGCTACAGGTGAAGAAACCTATTGGACCGATGCCGCTTTCGGCGGAATGCCAACGTATCAATTGGGTGCAAAATACCCAAACAATTACATAAAACAGCTCGATCTTGCCATTCGTTTTCTGCCCCGTCCGGCAGATTATCTTTTCCTTTATTTCATAGGAATGTATATCCTGTTTTTGGTTCTGAAGGTCGATTATAAATTGGCTTTTCTGGGTGCGCTTGCGTTTGGATTTTCAACCTATTTGATAATAATCTTAGGCGTGGGCCATAACGCAAAAGCCCATGCAATAGCCTATATGCCCTTTGTTTTAAGCGGAATATTTCTCACGTTCCGTGGAAAATATTTGTGGGGATTTTTACTGCTGACCGTTTCAATGGGACTGGAGCTGGTTGCAAACCACTTCCAAATGACATATTATTTGATGCTGTTAGTAGTAATCATCGGCATTGTTTATTTGATTGATGCTTTTAAGAGGAAAATGCTGCCCCATTATTTCAAAGCTGTAGGTATCATGATGGTTGCAGTAATAATTTCCGTAGGCTTGAATGCTACAAATATTTTGGCAACCAAGGAATATGCGGATACTTCTACTCGCGGAAAAACTGAATTGACAATAAATGCAGACGGTACGCCGAAAGACAACAAAACAGGGCTAGATTACGATTACATTACCGAATATAGCTACGGCAGGCTGGAAAGTTTCAACTTGTTTATTCCCCGTTTTATGGGCGGTAGTTCTTCCGAAGAATTTCCGAAGGATTCAAAAACTGTTGAAAATTTAATGCGAATGGGTGCTTCGGCACAGGAAGCCAATCAAGTTTTAAACCAAATTCCAATGTATTGGGGTGAACAGACCTATGTGGGAGCTCCGGCATATATAGGTGCGATTGTTATATTTCTTGCCGTGTTGGCGCTCTTTTTAGTTCGTGGGAGATTAAAGTGGTGGATAGTTTCAGGTTTTATTTTAACCTTACTACTTTCTTGGGGAGACAATTTTAAAGGGCTGACTCAGTTTTTCATTGAGTATGTGCCGATGTACAATAAATTCCGCGCAGTTTCCTCAATCCAAGTAATTATTGAATTAATTCTTCCAATCCTTGCTATTGTTGGTTTACATCAGTTTTTTAGTCATTTTGAAAAAGAAGATGAAAAGAAAAAAGCGTTGCTTTGGTCAACAGGAATTGTGGGTGGAATTACCTTGCTATTTATTCTTTTTAAAACAACATTGTTCGATTTTGCGAGTCCGTACGATAGCTATTTTAGGGATGAAATGGGACTTCCATTTTTGGAGGCCATTCGTGAAGATAGAATGTCGCTTTTCACTTCAGATGCTATCCGTTCGTTGATATTTGTGCTTTTAACGGCTGCAGTTCTTTGGTTTTTTATGAAAGGCACTGTTAAAAAAGGTTTTGCCGTTGCTGCACTTTGCTTATTGGTATTGGTAGATTTGGTAGGCGTTGATAGAAGATATGTGAATGAAGAAGATTTTGTACAGGCAAAGTTGGTTGAGCAGCCTTTCCAAAAAAATGGCGCAGACATACAAATTTTGGAAGATGATGGGCATTACCGTGTTTATGATGCTGCCGCAAATGCTTTCAATAGTGGGCGCGCCAGTTATTATCACAATGCTTTAGGGGGTTACCACGCTGCAAAGCCCGGCAGGATGCAGGATTTAAACGAGTTTTATATTAGCAAAGGCAATATAGGCATCCTAAATATGCTGAACGTGCGCTACATTATTGTGGAAAACAAAAATGGTGGAGCAGTGGCGCAACGCAATCCGTACGCAAATGGAGATGCTTGGTTTGTTGAAAACGTGTTACCTGCGGAAAATGCAAATGAGGAAATCCAGCTTTTGGACAGTTTAGACACCAAAAGAACCGCAGTTATCAATAAAGAATTTCTTTCAAAAATTCCGAACCAAAAAATTGAAAGGGACAGTACGGCAACTATTGAACTATTCACTTATCAACCCAATCATCTAGTTTACGAAGCTTCTACCAAGTCGCCGCAATTGGCTGTTTTTTCAGAAGTATATTACCCAAAAGGTTGGAATGCATATATAAATGGTAAACCTGCTGAATATTTCCGAGCCAATTATGTTCTTCGTGCTATGGTTATCCCGGCGGGAAATAATAAAATAGAACTCAAGTTTGAGCCGAAAGTAATCCAAACCGGAAGTACCATTTCTTTGGTGAGCAGTATTATATTCCTATTAATTTTATTGAGCGGGCTGTATTTTGCCTTTCGAAAAAAAGAACAGCAAGAATAAATGAAACGCGCCCTTATCATCACATACTATTGGCCTCCCGCGGGCGGTCCGGGCGTACAGCGGTGGTTGAAGTTTGTAAAATATTTTAGGGAATTTGGCGTGGAACCCATAGTGTATGCTCCCGAAAATCCGAACTATCCTTTGATTGATGAAAATTTTTCTTCTGAAATTCCTTCGGATATCAAAATTTTAAAAAAGCCAATTAAGGAACCGTATCGATTTGCGAAACTCTTTTCAAAAAAGAAAACCAAGCAGATAAGCAGCGGTATTATTTCAAAAAAGGAAATTTCCGTTCTGGAAAAGCTGATGCTTTACGTTCGCGGCAATTTTTTTATTCCCGATGCGCGCGTGGGTTGGGTAAAACCTTCGGTAAAATTTCTTTCAGAATATATTTCTGAAAATCCTGTAGATGTAGTGATTACTACAGGACCGCCGCACAGCCTTCACTTGATCGGGATGCAACTTCATAAGGAATTGGATGTAAAATGGATTGCAGATTTTCGTGATCCGTGGACGACAATCCATTACCACAGCTCACTTCGACTAAGCAAATCTTCAAAGCGAAAACACAAAGCATTAGAAGCTTCGGTTTTAAAATCGGCAGATATTATTACAGTGACGAGCCCAACGACCAAAAAGGAGTTTGGGATGATTACGGAAAAGCCAATTGAGGTTATTACGAACGGTTACGATATTACGGAGAAAATTGATTTTGAGATAGATTCTGTCTTTTCAATTTCACATATAGGCTCCTTGTTGAGTGAACGAAACCCAGAGATTTTATGGAAAGTGCTTGCTGAAATTTGCAAAGAAAATGCCCTTTTCAAAAATGATTTACAGCTGAAATTTGCTGGAGCCGTAAGTGATGAAGTGAAGCAAAGCCTTGAAAATTTCCAACTATTGGAAAATTGTAAGTTTTTGGGATATGTGTCCCATTCCGAAGCACTACGGCTTCAACATACAAGTCAGGTTTTATTTTTGGTTGAAATAAACCGTGCGGAAACCCGTGCTATTATTCCAGGAAAACTATTTGAGTATCTAGCTGCCAAACGCCCTATAATTGCTTTGGGGCCAAAGGAAAGTGATATTGAGGGAATTATTGCTGAAACCAATTCGGGGAAATTTTTCAGCTATTGGGATAACGATGAATTGAAAGACGCGCTACTTCAATTATACAAAGATTTCAAAAGTGGCGACTTAATGGTTTCTTCCGAAGGGATTGAAAAATACAGTAGAAGGGAACTGACGAAGCAAATGGCTTCATTGGTTTTGAATTAAAAAAAAGTAAACCCCCGATCCCCGCCAATAGCGAATCACGGAGGTTTAACCAACCAACCAAAAAACTATCTTTATCCGCGTCCTCTTCTGGAATTAGCTTCTCTAGATGAATTGCCTCGAGAGGTGCTAGCTTTTGAACTGCTGCGCGAAGGAGCGCTGGATTTATTTACTGTACTACGGCTACGGCTAGCGGTTTCCCGCTTTGGAGCCTGGGTTTTATTTCTGCTCACTGAACTGCTTCTGTTGTTTGAAGTTGCTCGAGTTTGTCTTTGCACTGTTTTATTGCTAGAAACAGTTCTATTATTAGTTGACCGAACTGTGTTTTCGCTTCGTGTACTTCTTACATTGTTACGAGTGGTATTGCTTTTTACCTTTGTGTTACCGCTATTTCGAGAAGTTACAGTATTTCTACTTGGTGTATTGGAATAACTTCTATTATTTTGACCGCTTCTATTAATAACAGCAGCACCTTTACTATTCGAGCTTCTATTTTTAGATATGGTTTCGCTACGCGTATTATTGCTTCTTATTTCACTTTTGTTACGAGAGTTGTTGTTTCGGATAGCATTATTGCTTCGAGAAGTATTGTTGCGGATGGTGCTATTATTTCTTACAGTACTATTAGATCGTGTATTGCTGGTCGCAATCATAGTATTTTTTCTGTTTGGATTATAACTCCTGTTTATTGAGGCTCTACCTTTTTTATCGTAAACTCGGCTTCCCGGACGATAAAAATCTCTGCGGCCATTATGGTAAGCTACCCGATGTCTCTGTTTATAATAGACAACATGGTCATGGTAACTGTATCTAATTGGACTGTAATATCTTCTGTAGGGCAGATCGTAAACTACACAGTGTGTATAAATAGGAGGTGCGTAATATACGTGCCAAGGACGGTAAACGTAATAAGGATTGTACACATTTATAACACCGGTGGCGTGTGAAAAATAGCCATAATTATTATAAACTATGTGAAGCCCGCCAACGCGTACTAAGCGTCGGTCGTTGTATTGAATGTCCACATTACCCGCTTGAATGATACGTCCGTAGTAATCATAATAGATAGGGACACTTTCTACTTGTATGACCGCTCCGTAATCATCGTACTGTACATAAGCGTCATAATCATATCCCGAATTGAAACTTATATTTACATTGGGAGTGTTTATTGTAACGCTTGAACCTTTTTGAGGTCCCACATATACAAAATCAAATTGACCATCGGGAAAAACGGAAAATTCCACATCGCCTTCAACAAAGATGTAGGCACTTCCGTCATATCCTCTTCTTAGGTTGTCTTCACTTTCAATAGAAGTTGCATTTGCTGAAAATCCCATCAAAAGGACGCTAAAAATAAATGCTATGTTTTTCATAAGTTTCAATTTTTAAAAGGTTCGTACTTGCTTTAAATTTTTGGTCAGCTGAGTACGCTATTAAATAACCAACGACCGTGCCAAAGTTTTAAGTATCTGATTTTCAAAAGGTTTTTTGGATTGCTATATGATTGGAAGGGAATTTTAAAGATATTCAAATAAAAAATCCGCTGAACTGTTTTACCACTTCAACGGATTTTAAAAACTAACCAACCAAAAAAACTAAAAGTCTTATTTCTATTATTTTGATTTCAATTAGTGTGCCAAAAAACTAACTCTTAAAGTTTTTCTTTTAAATAGGAAGCGGTAAAAGACTCTTTGCTTTTTGCGACTTCTTCCGGAGAGCCCTCAGCTACAACATTTCCGCCATTTTCACCTCCTTCTGGCCCAAGGTCTATTATATGGTCTGCGCATTTAATCAAATCTAAATTGTGTTCTACCACAATTACCGTGTGGCCTCTGTCGAGTAAAGCATAAAAGGAAGCCAAAAGTTTTTTAATATCATGAAAATGAAGTCCGGTTGTAGGTTCATCAAAAATGAATACCGTTTTTTCCTTTGAAGTTCCTTTCACCAAAAAGGAAGCAAGCTTGATACGTTGTGCCTCACCACCGGAAAGGGTAGAGGAGCTTTGGCCCAATTGCACATATCCTAATCCCACATCCTGTAATGGTTGTAATTTTGCTGCAACTTTATCCTGTTTATATTCATTGAAGAAGGCCACGGCGTCATCAACGGTCATCGTGAGAATGTCATCTATGTTTTTACCTTGAAAAGTAACTTCCAGCACTTCTTTTTTGAAGCGTTTACCATTGCACGTATCACAAACCAAATGAACATCAGCCATAAACTGCATCTCAATAGTAACTTCACCTTCGCCTTTGCAAGTTTCGCAGCGACCCCCATCTACATTGAAACTGAAGTGTTTTGCCTTGTAACCGCGAATATCTGATAATTTCTGCGAAGCATACAAATTCCGAACATCATCATATGCTTTAATATAGGTTACGGGATTGCTTCGGCTGGAACGTCCAATTGGGTTTTGATCAATAAATTCAATACTTTTGATGGTGTTGAAATCTCCCTTTATTTCTGAAAATTGTCCTGGTTTTTCGCCATATCCACCAATTTCACGCATTAAGGCAGGATAGAGAATTTTCTTCACCAAAGTACTTTTTCCACTACCCGAAACACCCGTTACCGCAGTGAAAACATTCAATGGGAAAGTAACATTAATATTCTTTAGGTTGTTCTGCCTTGCGCCCGTAATTGAGATTTTATTCTTTGAAGTACGTCGTTTCTTCGGAACCTCAATCTCCATTTCGCCATTTAAATATTTTGCGGTTAGGGAATCAGATTTTAAAATTTCAGCATAGGTCCCTTGTGCAACCACTTCGCCACCAAAAGTTCCGGCTTCTGGGCCAATGTCAATTATCTCATCAGCGGCTTTCATTATATCTTCGTCGTGCTCTACTACTATTACCGTATTTCCCAAATCTCGAAGCGATTTTAAAACAACGATAAGTCTTTCTGTATCTTTTGGGTGCAGCCCAATGCTCGGTTCATCCAAAATATACATCGAGCCTACAAGACTGCTTCCCAAAGAGGTGGCAAGATTTATTCGTTGCGATTCGCCGCCCGAGAGTGTATTCGATTTTCTATTCAATGTTAAATAGCCAAGCCCAACATCCTGTAAAAAACGAAGCCGATTGTTTATTTCGAGCAATAAGCGTTTTGCAACCTTTTCTTCAAATTCTGAAAGCTTTAATTTTTTGAAAAATTCCGCAGTTTTATCCAGTGGTAGTTCTACCAATTCCTGAATTGCGGTTCCGTTTATTTTTACATAGCCAGCTTCGGGACGTAAACGTTTTCCTTTACACGTGGTACATTTTGTTTTTCCGCGATAGCGCGAAAGCATCACCCGGTTTTGGATTTTATAGCTTTTTGACTCCAAAAAGGAAAAGAAAGAATTCAATCCCTCAAAATATTTATTGCCGTCCCAAACCAATTGTTTTTGTTCATCGGTAAGTTGAAACCACGGTTTGTGAATGGGAAAATCGAACTTATAAGCGTTATTCACCAATTGATCGCGATACCAGCTCATGCTTTCTCCTCGCCAAGGAAATATGGCATTCTCATAAACAGACAGCGCAGTGTTGGGGATTACCAAATCTTCATCAATACCAATAACATCGCCGTAGCCTTCACAAGTCGGGCAAGCGCCGTACGGGTTGTTAAAGCTGAATAGATGCACGTTCGGCTCCATAAAAACCATTCCGTCAGCTTCAAATCTATTGTTGAATTCAGTGATTTTTTTTGTTGAAAGGGATTCAATATAAAGTTCGCCTTTTCCTTCAAAGAAAGCTATTTCCATGGCATCGGCCAATCTGTTGTAAAAATCTTCTTCGTCTTTTGTAATGATTCGATCAATTACCAAATCTATTTTATTCGGAAAGGATTTGCCTTCTAATTCATCAATCCGTAATACTTCATCATTTATTTTAATTCTTGAGTAGCCTTGTTGTGCTAATGCTTGAATTTTGTTTTCCATTGTTCGTCCTTCTTCTAAAAAAATAGGGGCCACAAGCAGTAATTTTTCACCTTCGGGAATTTTTTTTATGAAGTTTATGACATCTGTAGTTGTATCTTTTTTAACTTCCTTTCCAGAAATTGGAGAAATGGTTTTCCCAATCCGGGTGTAAAGTAATTTCAGATAATCATAAATCTCTGTGGAAGTACCTACGGTTGACCGAGGATTTGTAGAATTAACTTTTTGTTCAATTGCAATTGCGGGAGCAATGCCTTTAATGGAATCTACTTTTGGCTTATCCAGTCTTCCCAAAAATTGCCGGGCATAGCTGGAAAGGCTCTCCACGTAACGGCGCTGGCCTTCTGCGTAGAGCGTGTCAAAAGCCAAACTGGATTTTCCGCTTCCGGAAAGACCTGTTACTACTACCAGTTTATTTCGAGGAATAGCAACAGAAATGTTTTTAAGATTATGAAGTTTAGCACCCTGAATCAGGATGTTTTTTTTAGTATCTATGGTTTCGGTACTCAATTTATTTTTCCTTTTTTTATAGCTTTTTGCAAAGATACTATATCGGTTTTAGCAATACACATTTGCGGTTATTATTATTTTTTAATGAAAAATTTAACCTTTTTTTTGCATTTGTGATTTCTTTGTTGTTATATTTACGGCTCTTAACGTCATATAAAAAAATTATTGCCTATAGCTGATCATTACTTTTAACAAATAAACATTTTAACTAAGCAACCAAATCCATAGTTGTTTATTTTTTAAAGAAGTATTGATATGAAGCAAAGCACAAACTCTGATGCGTTTTTAGTGAGCGCTTATATGAACGGTAATGAATCTGCACTTAGCGAGTTGATAACTCGACACAAGCAAAGAATCTACAGTTTTATTTATTCGAAAGTTTTTGACCGTGATGTCGCTGAAGACATTTTCCAAGATACCTTTATCAAGGTTATTAGAACCCTAAAAAGAGGCGCCTATAATGAAGAAGGCAAGTTTCTTCCCTGGGTAATGCGAATTGCCCATAATTTGGTGATAGACCATTTCAGAAAGAACAACCGCATGCCGAAATTTGAAAATAATAATGATTTCAATATATTTTCGGTATTAAGCGACAATGCCTTAAACGTTGAAAAACAGATAATAAAAGGTCAAGTTGAAGATGATGTTCGGCGTTTGATTCAAGAGCTGCCAGACGACCAAAAAGAAGTTCTTATTATGCGAATTTATAAGGATATGAGTTTTAAGGAAATAAGCGAACAAACAGGCGTTAGCATTAACACTGCTCTGGGCAGGATGCGGTATGCCTTAATCAATTTGCGCAAAGTGATTGATAAACATAATATTATATTGACCAATTGATACAATAAAGTAATTTTTGTTACGTTATTTGAAAATAAAACCTCAAAATAACGTTCTATGCAAAAATTTTACTCTAAAACATCACGTGTGGACGACGTGAATAAAAAACTCGTTCCAAAAGAAGAAACGATTAAATTTCTTCTGGATTATTCGATGGCTTTAAGTGTTATAGATTACCATAAAATGAAGTTTGAAGCACTTCTAAACTAAACTTTGGAAAAACCCCGGAATTAGCTTTTCGGGGTTTTTTTTTGAAAAAAGTTAGGGGATTATATAGGAGTAACTCTCGAAACTCTCAACCAGCTATTTCTTGCTTTTCCAGTAATCCTTTATAACTGTTTTTCTCCCAATAGTATTGGTAATGATATCTTTTTCCAAATCCCAGCCTCGGGCAGGAGAGTAATGTCTTCCGTACCAAATAATTTGAAGATGCAGTATATTCCATAAATCTTTTCGGAATAAACGTTTTGCATCTTTTTCTGTCTGTACTACATTTTTTCCATTCGAAAAACCCCAACGGTACATCAATCGGTGTATGTGAGTGTCCACTGGAAAAGCAGGTACGTTGAAAGCCTGGCTCATAACGACACTTGCTGTTTTATGACCTACAGCGGGTAAAGACTCTAACGCTTCAAAATCAGCTGGTACTTGCCCGTTATGTTTATCTATTAATATTTCTGATAGTCCGTGGATACCCTTCGATTTCATTGGCGAGAGACCCACTGGTTTTATGATTTCCCTAATTTCGTCTACGGAAAGTTTCACCATATCATAAGGATTATCGGCTACTTCAAACAAAAGTGGCGTAATTTGATTGACGCGAACATCTGTGCTTTGTGCAGAAAGCAATACTGCAATCAATAGGGTATAGGGGTCTTTGTGATCTAGGGGAATTGGAACTTGTGGATAAATCTTATTTAACGTATCAATAACAAAGGTTACCTTTTCTTGCTTGGTCATTTTAAGTACTTTTATGCAAAAATAAGTATAATGAAAACATTAAAGGTAGGAGATAAGGCTCCAGATTTTACAGTGAATGACCAGGACGGAAATACAATTTCGTCAAAAGATTATAAAGGAAAAAAATGGATTGTGTTTTTCTATCCCAAAGCCAATACCCCTGGGTGCACCGCGGAAGCCTGTAATCTTCGAGACAATTATAAAGAATTGCAAAAAGAAGGCTATGAATTATTGGGCGTAAGTGCCGATAGTGAAAAACGGCAAAAAAAATTTAAAGAAAAGTTTGATTTCCCCTTTCCGTTATTGGCAGATGAGAACATGGAGGTAATCAATGGTTTCGGAGTGTGGGGACCCAAAAAGTTTATGGGAAGGGAATTTGACGGAATTCACAGAAAAACTTTTATAATGGATGAAAACGGAACCATAACCCGTGTCATCGATAAGGTTAAAACCAAAGATCACGCTGCGCAGATACTGAATTAATTATCTACCTTTTCAGCAGTAGGCTTATAATTGAAAAGTTGTTTATCCTTTATAATTTCTGAAACCCCAGGTGGCAACATTTGTTCCCACCCTTCATCACCATTTTCTATCATTGCCAACACTTCACGAGAAAATATCTCCATGTTGTCAGGGTTGTAATCTGTGATATCTACAACCTTGCCGTTGTATTTAAAGAATTTGTACAATTCTTTCATTCGTGGATGCACTTTCAGGTTTTCACTATTAGTATACTCTCCCGTTTCTGCATCTTTCATAGGGTAGAGGTAAACCTTTAGATCTTTAAAAAATAGTTTTCCAAAGGCTTCCAAAATACCGCCACTTAAGTGTCGATAGTATTTTTCATCAAAAATATCCACCAAATTATTCACGCCCATGGCAAGTCCCATGCGCATCTTTGTATATCTGGAGAAATATTCGACTAGTTTATAGTATTCCTGAAAGTTTGAAATCATAACCGTATGCCCCAAAGAACAGAGGAGTCTGGCGCGGTCCATAAAGTCTTCCTCGTCAATTTCACCTTCTGCCCGCAAATTTGAAAGTGTAATTTCAAATATCACCTCAGTTCTATCTTTTTCTACCCTATTTTCCTTCAAAAACATTTCATAAGAACGTTCAAACATATCTATGTTAACCTTGGTAACAGGTCTAAAACTTCCGCGAAGGGCCAATATATTTTTCTTATAAAGAATTCTTGCAGGAAGTATATTGTGGCCTTCAGGATTAAACATAACCGCATCGGTCATGCCATTTTTAATTAGCTGAAGACTCATCAATCTGTTATCAACGTCCTTAAAACGGGGCCCAGAAAAGTTTATGGTATCAATTTCAATTTTATCTTTATCTATATGATCGTATAGGTAACGAAGCAATTTATTGGGTTGGTCATATTTATAATAAGCACCGTAAATTAAATTTACGCCTAAGGTACCAAGTGTAATCTGCTGTAATTGGGCATCATTTTCGTGAAAACGAATGTGAAGGGTTATTTCGTTATAGGGTTCCTTAGGGTCTATTTGATACCGAATACCTACCCAACCGTGACCTTTGTATTTTTTAGCAAAATCAATCGTGGCAACAGTATTTGCATACGAAAAAAAAAGTCTGTTTGGGTGTTTTTCACGATTTATACGCTCTTCAATCAAGTTAAACTCATGCGAGAGCATCTTTTGAAGTCTTGATTCTGTTACGTATCTACCATCTTCCTCTATTCCATAGATTGCGTCGCTAAAGTCTTTATCATAGGCAGACATCGTTTTTGCAATGGTTCCTGAAGCACCGCCGGCCCTAAAAAAATTCCGAACGGTTTCTTGTCCGGCTCCAATTTCAGCAAAAGTGCCGTAAATGTTTTCGTTCAGATTGATTCGTAAAGCCTTACTTTTTATAGAGGGGATATTTTCAAATTCCTTGTCTCCTATTATGGTTTCCGGCATAGCAACGTTCTATTTTTTTATATAACAAAGGTAGCAAATACAATAGGTAAACAAAAAAAATACCAGTATTTTTGCGCAGATGAAATCAACATTTCGCGTTACATTTCTCGGCACTGGAACTTCACAAGGCATACCCGTAATAGGAAGCGATCACCCTGTTTGTAAAAGCAGTAACCCAAAAGATAAACGTTTGCGCGTTTCGGTTTTGTTGCAATGGGATGATTTTGCTTACGTTATTGATTGCGGTCCAGACTTTAGACAGCAAATGTTGCGCCAAAATGTTTCAAAACTGGACGGCATTCTTTTAACGCACGAGCACAGTGACCACACCGCAGGTTTGGACGATATCCGCCCATTTAATTTTATGCAGGGCAATATGCCTTTTTATGCCCATAAGCGTGTTTTTAAATCATTGCACGAGCGCTTTGCTTATATTTTTGAAACCGAAAACAAATATCCCGGAGCGCCAAGTGTGGAAGAAATAGAAATAGATAAAGACAGTATATTTACCATAGGAGGTAAACAAGTTGTACCAATAGAAGCCTATCATGACACCCTACCGGTTTTAGGTTTTCGTGTGGAAGGCTTTACCTATTTGACGGATGTTAAAACTATTGCCGAAGAAGAAATTGAAAAAATAAAAGGTACAAACGTACTGGTAGTAAATGCACTTCGCGAGGAACCTCACTATTCACATTTCAATCTTTCGGAAGCATTGGATTTTATTGAAAGGGTAAAACCAAAAAAAACATACTTAACGCATATTAGCCATTTAATGGGCTTTCATGAGGAAGTCGAGAAAAAACTTCCCAAAAACGTCCATTTGGCTTATGATACACTCACTATAACTATTTGATTATGAGAAACAAAATTTTCATGTACTTATTCCTTTTTGCAGTGCTTTTCATAATTTATCAATATATGAATGAGAAAAGTATTTTTGAATCACAGGAAACCAAAATCGAAAATCTGGAAGCCAAAGTCCAAAAATATAACGACTCTATCGAAGGTCTTCAAGGCCAAATTAGGAACTTGAATTATTTCACCTTAATGGGAAATGACAATGCAATGACCTATTTTGAAAACCGCGGTTATGAGGCAGCCGAGGTGGAAGCAATGGTTTCTGATCAGATTTATGATTTCAATCTTAAAAAAGGGAACAATCCTTTAGTTCCATTTGAGGGAATGGCGGGTGATATGAAAATAAACAAACTGAAATTTCTCAATCATAAATGGATACTTGCAGACTTTACCGATAACACCTATTGGGGCGAAATGATTTTGGAATATTATTTCAACGATAAAAACGAACTTGAATTGACACCAATCGCTTCCTTTTTATATCAAAATTAAATATTTGAATGAAGGTCGCCGATTAATTTTTATCCAACCAATTTTTCAGTTCATAAAAATTCTGGGGAGCAACCCCGTGACCTACGGGAAATTCCGAATACTTGCAGTCAATATTTAATTTTTTGAGAAAAGGCTCTGTTTTTCGGGCCCATTGCACGGGAATCACTTGGTCCACGCTGCCGTGTGAAGTATAAACCTTTAGGTTGCTGAAATCGTTTGTAGCATAGCCCTCCTTTAAAATTTCCTCATTAATATAACCACTCAGGCCGATTACGTTTTTTACCTTTTCGGGATAGCTCAATGCAACTGCAAAACTTAAAATGGTACCTTGACTAAACCCGAGAAGCGTAATATTATTTTTGTCAACTTTGTATTTTTCAACTACTTCATCAATACATTTTGAAACCAATTCGCGCGAAGCTATTGCCTGTTCGTCATCGCTGAATTTCCCCTGCGAATTGTCAAAATAGATATTGTACCAAGCATTTCCGTAAGGTTCCAAACGAATTGGAGCTTTTAAAGAAATGATTGCATATTTCTCCGGAAGTTCGTTGGCGAAGGAAAACAAATCATTTTCATCGCTCCCGAAACCGTGAAGCATAATAATTGCGGGCGGATTTTCAGAAGCATTTTTTGCGGGTCTATAGTTATGTGCTAAAAGTAAAGTCTGTTTTTCCATAGACTGCAAAAATAAACAAGACCTTTTAAACTGAAGTTCTTTCAGCTGAAAAGGTCTCGTTAAAAATTGTTTAAAATTATATTCCCTTAAACCATTCCTGAAATTGTTCGCCAAGTACCGGAACGGGTTTCATTTCGCCCTGCACTGCACTTATCAACCCCAATAGCCAAAACACCAAAAGTGACAAGTTTACAATTGTTGACAAAATCCATATACCAATAATTCCGCTTATAATCGCTAAAATCACGCCCACACACATTATTCCCAAAGATTGGCGTACGTGGAAGGAGCCTAGCGCAGTTTTGTTTCCATTGTTCATTATTAATGCGATGATCCAACCAATAAGTGTGATGTAGGCAATTATAGCAACCGTTTTACCATTGTCTGTAGTTGTTTCCATTTTTTTTATTTTAGGTTAGTGTTATTTAAGCTAAAGATAATCAATACTTTAATTTAAAAAAGTAAACCAATCCTGAAATTTTTCAGTTAAAAAAGGAATACCCTTCTTTTTGTTGAAAAAAGCCATAGACCAAGAAAATAGCCACAGTAAAACACAAATGAGCCATAGAATATCGCCAATAGTCACATCTATCTGTGCTTGTATAACTAGTGAAACGATAAACATTAAAGTGATCCCAAACATATTTTTAATATGCCAAGTGGCAAAGGGGTGGTTTTCTTCCCTATTGAAAAAATAGGCAATAATAAAACCCACAAAGGGTGCATATGCAATGAGCGCGGTAGATTTTCCTGCGGGAGTATTTTTCATTTATTTATTTAATACCAATTGGTTATTGGATACAATTCCGTAGGGCCTTCCTTTTAATTTTGATCCCAGAAGTGCGGCATTTTTTGAAGTTGATAGAATATCCTTTTCAGCAAGAACCCAATTTTCTTCAGGGTTAAAAAGAGTGAGTTCGGCACGGTTTCCTTCCTCAATTTTTTCCGAAGGAATATTGAACGTTTTTTTCAAACCGGTAAGCGCCTTAACAGATTCCTCAATTCCCAAAACCATATTGAGCGCGCCAAAACAGCCTTCCAGACCAATACTTCCGAAATGCGCGTGGTCAAACTCGGTTTTTTTGTGCTCAACATCTATTGGATTGTGGTCGCTGGTAATGCCGTCAATGGTACCGTCTTTCAGTCCTTTTAATAATGCTTTTGTATCTTCTTTGGTGCGCAAGGGCGGAAGCAATTTATAGTTAGTGTCAAATTCTTCCAAAACATCATCTGTTAAAATAAGGTTGAAAATGGAAACGCTACACGTTACATTCAGCCCTTTCTTTTTGGCGTCCTTGATCAATTCCACTGATTTTTTTGTGGAAATGGTCGGGATGTGAAGCTTGCCGCCGGTATATTCCAAAATATATAAATCTCTAATTATTTGTAGTTCTTCCGAAAGGGCGGGAATCCCCTTTAAGCCCAATCGGGTACTGTTTACCTCTTCGTTCACCATTCCGTTTCGCGCCACAGATTTTTCAAAAGGGAACGATTGTACCAAGCCATCAAAGTTCTGTGTGTATTGCAGCGCTATTTTTAGCAAGTTTGCATTAGCAATGGGGTTTTTATAATCGTAAAAGGAAACAGCGCCTTCGCTCTGCATATCGTACAATTCGGCAAGATCTGTTCCTTTGCTGCCCACAGTTAGTGCGCCAATAGGGTAGAGGCTCACGGCATTTCCTTCGGCTTTACTTTTCAGAAATTTTATATGCCCTTTGCTGTCCGTAACCGGAAAGCTGTTGGCATTTACGGCAACACTTGTAAATCCGCTATAAGCTGCTGTTTTTAAACCGTTTTCGATAGTTTCCCGTTCTTCAAAACCGGGTTCGCCAAAGGAAACACTGCTATCAAACCAACCTGGGGAAATGTGCAGGTTTTTTAAAGAAACCTCTTTTACTTTTTCGGAAGAAGGAATTGTTGCCGCAATTTTTGAAATTTTACCATTTTCTATCAAAACATCCCGGTTCTTTAAATGATGCTTGCTGGAAGCATCTACTATGGTTGCTGATTTCAGTAGTATCTTCATTTGTAGAATTTTAAGATAAGCATTTCAAAAAGTAAAAAGAGCAATGCAAAAATAGCAAACCATTTCCAAAAACTGTTAATTGCGTTTGCATCTTCAATAGAATCAAAAAGAGCTTCCACCGAACTATAAACCTCCACACCTTCCCAATCTTCGGGGTTCAAGTATTGTAATTCACTCTCGCTGCGTGAATAATTGAAACTTATATTTTCTAAGAACTCGTTTTTCTTCATTATTTGATAATTCCCAGCTTTCGCGGGCTCCTCAGTGGTTGTCATCAAAACATAATTAGCCTTGGTTTGCTGTAGCGGAATAAACTGCTCCGCACTGTTCTTAACTGTTAGGATTTCATCTTGACCCAATTGTATGGGTACTGCAATTTCGGTTTGCTGTCCAATGGTATAATACAAGCGGGGTAAAGGCAGACTTTGCAAAGCCATATTATAAATAGTGGGGACAACTAATGGCGAATTCTGAAAATTGGAATTTTCCTTGTTTATAGGAGCAGTAAATAGATAGGTTTTGTTTTTTTGAAGCAAAAAGGGCTGGTTGTCCTCAAAACTTATTGCTGGAGTTGCATTTGATGAAACATCGTAAAACGAATTGACCTTCGGATATTGGAAATTTGCTACTTCTTTTTCAAAAACATCTTTAAAAAGCGGATGTGAAAAAACAATCTTCGTAATTTTTTTTTCCTGTACCTTTTCTTCAGAAAGTGTTCCTAAAGTCATTGTTAAAAGATAGTTGTTATAACTGTTCAAATCTATTTCTGACGCAGGGATAATTAATATGCTTCCGCCCTCGTCACTGAAAGATTTAAGCGCCGTGGCCAATGATGCGGGTATCTCTTTTAACTCATTAAGAACAATAAAATTTTGGTCGGGAATTTCATTATAATTCAAAGTTTTAAATGTTTGTTGCTTAAATTGAAATTCCTCTTTTTCAAACAGGCGTTGCAAAAAACTACCGTCGGCTTCATTTATGGCCAAGACCTTTATTTTTCCGGGTTTGTTGATGCTGAAATACAATTGGTTGTCAAAAGATATGTTTGGTTCGTTAATTTCTAATTTCCCAATAAATGCTGTAGAATTATCGATATCGAAAGTAACTGAACTACTGGTGTTTTGCGAAAAATCCACAGCGGTTTTTGCAATCAGTTTTTCATTGTTATACAGTGAAAGTGGAATTTCGGAAACTTCATTTCCCTGGGCTTGACGAAGTGTTGAAACATTTACCTTGAGTTGCGTTAACGAAGCATTTTTTGAAGCAATGTAAGCACTGTCTATGGAAATGTTTGAAATTTTCACAGGCTTTAATTGCACCGCGTCCACGGCCAGATCTTCTGGGATAGAAGGAAAGGCTTCTTTTTGCTGAAAGTCAGACAGAAAAACCAATCTTTTTAAGACTCCTTTCTCGTTCGAAAAAAGTTGGTTGGCTTTTAGTAAAACTTGATTTGGCGCCAATTGGTTTTGTGAGTACTCAACGGAAAGTATTTCGTTTTTAAAATCTTCCTGGGTTGTGTTTTTTCTTTCCGAATTATTGGTAAACCAGCTTATCTTTTCGGTTCCATTGTTTTGGTTGAACAAATCCTGCAGTGCTCTTTCTAAAATCGGTCCTTTGGCGCCCTTGGCCTGCATACTGAACGAGTTGTCTATATAAACGACAGTTTCCTTTTCAGTATTTAGCGCAATTTTGGAAGCGGTAAAAGGTTGTGCAAAAGCAATAATGATGCACGCTAAAGCTAGCAAGCGCATTATTAGAGTAAGCCATTTTTTGAGTTGTGAGCTTTTTCGGGTCTGTATAGTCACTTTTTTAAGAAAAGCGACATTTGTAAAAGCTACTTTTTGGAACCTTCGAAGTTGAAAAAGATGAATAAATATAGGGATGAGCAGCAGGAAAAGAGCGTAAAGAATTTCTGGGTGTTTGAACTGCATTCCTATAAATATTGCCCAAAGATAAAAAATGGAACGCAATTACAGCTATTTCTGGACGGTAAACGTGAAGGTACTTCCTTTTCCGGGCTCAGAGTCCAGAGAAATGGCGTGCTACTTCCTTTTCGGGGAGTTCGGGAAATGTCATAAAAAAGGTAAACCAGTATTGTTTTATGCAGGTAAATATAATCTGAATTGGGGCCCAGATAAAAGGGTTTTGAATTTCCTGTTATGAAAGCGGATGCTAATTTAGTTTTTTGATAGTAAACATAAAAGTTGTGCCCTCTCCCAAAGTTGAAGAAACTTCTATTTCACCATTGAGTCTATTTACCAGTTTTTTTACTGTGGAAAGTCCAATTCCATTTCCTTTTTTGCCATTTCTGTCCAAAGTACCTGTAGTAACGAATAAATCAAAAATATTGTATAATTTATCTTTTGCAATGCCCATGCCGTTGTCGGAAATTTTTATATGATAAAATCCATCTTTTTCGGTACACTCGATGTCAATTTTTATTTTGTCCTTATCATTATATTTTAGACTGTTGCCAATTAAGTTAAGCATAATTTGCTCTAATGCAACTTTGTTCGCGTGCATTTCAATGTTCTCTTCTGGCAAATTTATTTCACAGTCCACATTTATGTTTAACAACTCAATAATTTCTTCTAAAAGATCTTGGCTGTCAAAGGGCTCGCTCTTTAATGAGGCGGTTTTATCAGTCTCGTAGTGCTCTAAAAGACCTGTAACGTATTCACTCAATGTGAATGATGATTGCTTAATATAATCTAAATACTCCTTGCCCTGTTGGTCTAAATGCTGGCCATATTTTGAGCGAAGCATATCTGAAGTGATAATCATATTTGCCAAAGGCATTTTCATATCATGCGATACTACGCCGGCAAAATTTTTAAGTTCCTCATTGCGTTCTCTAAGTTCTTTTTGGACAGAAAGCAATGCTCTGTTACGTTTTCGGGCCTCAAACAAATTTACAACTTGGTAAGCCATTGCAATAAGTGCATTTTTCTGGGATTTTGATAAAACGCGTGGTTTAGTATCAAAAATACAAAGCGTGCCCAGCGGATAACCGTCAGTATTTATCAAGCGAACGCCGGCATAAAACACGGCGTTCATATCGGTTACCAAGGGGTTATCTTTAAATCGAGGATCTTTTCTGGCATCTTCTATTATAAAAATGTCTTTTTCCTCCAGAATAGCGTGTCCACAAAAAGAAATATCACGCGGAGATTCATTAAACGGAATGCCGTAATGTGATTTTAAAAAATTTCGGTCTGCATCCAATAGGGTTACCAATGAAATAGGCACGTCACAAATATTTGCCGTTAAGGCCGTAATATTGTCAAGATCTCTTTCAGGCAAAGTGTCCAATAAATGGTAGGAATGGACCGCGTCCAAACGTTGCGCTTCATCTATGGGAAATTCGGGTGCTATCAAAGTGTGGTACTCTTTTTTTGATTAAAATTCTGCAAATACTATTTTTGGCAGGTTCAAACGTAAATGTACAACATTTTACAAAGAATTGTTTAAGGTTGAAAATTTATGTGAAATGGGTTAAGATTAAAACTAAAATCGTTCAAAAGCACCTAGGCCAAACAGGGCAAAATCATATTTCACAGGGTCTTCAGAATCAAGGGCTCTCAACGAATTATCAAGTTCTACTAATGCTTTCCCATCATTTTGCTTGCGTTTTAAAAGTTTAAGTTTTCGCGCTACCTTTCCGCTGTGAACATCCAGTGGACAAGAAAGTTGTGAAGGTGTGATTTTTTCCCAAATTCCAAAATCGACACCTGCAGCGTCACGGCGAACCATCCACCGCAGAAACATATTTATTCTTTTTGCAGCAGAATTTTTTAAGGGGTCGCTTATGTGTTTTTGTGTACGAGCCGGGTGGGGGAGTTCAAAAAAAGTTTTTTTGAAGTGATGTATTGCCGGTTGCATCGAGTTTCTTTCGGCATGTTTTGAAAACAAGCTTTCCAGCCCATCGTGGTTTTTATAAATGTTTTGGAGTGATTTCAGAAAATAGCCAAGATCTTTATTATTGAAAGTTCTATGCACAAAATTTGAAAGAGACCCTAAATGTTCTTCTGAAAAATTCATCACAAAATCATAAGGCGAATTGCCCATCAATTCCACTAAACGGTTGCCATTTGTTATGATGCTTTTTCTATTTCCCCAAGCAATGGTAGCTACTAAAAAGCCAGAAATTTCAATGTCTTCTTTTAATGAAAATAAATGCGGAATTTGAATGGGGTCTGTTTCAATAAAGTTGGTATTATTGTAAATATTGACTTTTTCGTCGAGAAATGCTTTAAGTTCTGTTTTATCCATTTAATGGTTTACAATTTTTCCGTCCTGCATCACCAATTTTCTATCGGCCATATCTGCAAGCTCTTCGTTGTGCGTAACAATTACAAAGGTTTGCCCAAATTCATCCCGTAATTTAAAAAAAAGATTGTGCAAGTTTTCGGCGCTTTCCGTATCTAGATTTCCACTTGGTTCATCTGCAAGAATTATTGCCGGATTGTTAATTAGTGCTCTTGCTACGGCAACCCGCTGTTGCTCGCCGCCAGAGAGTTCGTTTGGTTTGTGGTCTTCGCGCTGTGAAAGCCCCAAAAAGTCAAGTAATTCTTTAGCTCTTTTGGTAGCTTCGGCTTTTGGTGTGTTTTTTATAAACGCAGGTATACACACATTTTCGAGAGCTGTAAACTCGGGCAATAATTGATGAAACTGAAAAATAAACCCCAAGTTTTCATTTCGGAACTGCGCTAATTTCTTTCCCGAAAGGGAACCAATATTTACGCCGTTTATGGCTAATTTACTTTTTGAATTATCAAAAGCATCCAGTGTTCCCAGAATATGAAGCAACGTGGTTTTTCCTGCGCCAGAGGCACCAACTATTGAAACAACTTCACTCTTTTTTATGTGAAGGTCAACACCTTTTAAAACGTGGAGATTCCCGTAAAATTTGTGGATATTCTGGGCTTCGATCATAGCAAAAATTTAAACCGTGAAAGTACTATTTATAGCGCTATAATACAATCCAATGGGTTATATTGTTTTTATTCCAAGTTATGTGTTTATTTTTGAAGTCATATTGTTAAACACATTTTGATGGCTTCCTATAGATATTTTGAAGAATACGACCAACCTGTAACAGACACGTTGATTGAAAATTATAGTAAAATATTGCATACCGTAGGTGAAGATATTTCACGCGATGGAATTATAAAAACTCCCGAGCGTGCTGCAAAGGCAATGCAATTTTTAACTTCGGGAAACTGTCAGGACCCCGATGAAATTTTAAAAAGTGCCATGTTTGCTGAAGCCTATCACGATATGGTTATCATAAAAGACATTGAACTTTACTCATTGTGCGAGCACCACATTTTACCATTTTTCGGAAAAGCGCATATCGCTTATATTCCCGATGGTCATATTGTTGGTCTTAGTAAAATTCCGCGTGTGGTTGATGTCTTTGCACGTAGATTACAAGTGCAGGAACGGCTTACCCATGATATTTTGGAATGTATAAATAGCACACTAAAGCCTAAAGGAGTGGCCGTGGTTATTGAAGCCTCGCACATGTGTATGATGATGCGCGGCGTACAGAAGCAGAACAGTGTAACCACAACCTCTGGTTTTCGCGGTCAATTTGAAGCGATAGAAACCAGAAATGAGTTTTTGAAATTGATTAGTAGCGATTTTTCTTAATTTTGGAATGTTTTTTGCTATTTGTAATAAAATTAAGCACAACAAAAATGAAAAACGAAAAATATAAATTGCTTCGAAAAAGTGTCTTTTATGATATAATCGGTATGGCTACAATGGCCATTCCAGTAATTGGCCCCTTTTTAGATTTACTTTGGGCGCCCATTGCAGCCAAAAAAATGAGTGAAATGTATAAGGGAACGGAAGGTAAGATAGCCTCTGTGCTTGTATTTTTAGAAGAAATTCTGCCATTTACTGACGTAGTTCCAACCTTTACACTTATGTGGTTATACACATTTGTATGGAAAAAGCAGCCCACCCCACAGACTATTGAAATTCGCGTAAATGAATAAAAAAAGCCCCGATCTGGGGCTTTTTCTTTAAATTTCCAATTTTAGGTTTACATTAATACTTCTTCCAATATTAAAGATACCATCGGGTTTTAATCTAGACAAATGGGCTATATATTTTTTATCGATAAGATTTGTTCCATTCAAGCCGATTTTAAATAAAACCTTTTGAAGTTTAAAACTGCTTTCAATTCCTGCACTCAATAGGGAATAACCACCAGTTCTTGTTTCAAAATTGCTTACATTTTTTTGGTCAAAGGTATTTTCGAGTGTTATAAAAGCTGAACTTGATTTTCTGGTTTTTCCGTCATTTAATTCTACACGGAATGTATTCCGTAATGAATTTGCCGGTATCAATGGCAAGTAATCATCATTGCTCAATTTACCCGTAACCGTCTCGAAACTACTTTCTAAATGAAGCCAATCCAACGGGTGGGGGTGAAGGTGAAAGCCCAATTCGCCTCCATAAAGTAATGCGTTGTCCTGCAAATAATCAAATACCTGTGCATCGTCAATGGTTTCATTGGTAGGCGACAGAAAAATGTAGTCATTAACGGCGTTGTAAAAGCCATTTGCAAAAAACTCAATATGTTCGTTTCTGTACTCCAAGGCAACATCAGCTTGAAAATTTTGCTCGTTCTTTAATGCTGTATTACCACGTTCATAGCGGTTTGTACCTTCGTGAACGCCATTAGAAGTTAGTTCTGCTAAGTTTGGGGCTCTAAATCCACTGGCAAGATTGATTCGTGTTGAAAAATTTTCAACAATATCGAGTTTAGCCCCTAAGGCAGCCGTAAAACTATTAAAGGTTGTATTTAGCGATGGAATAAAATCCATGTCAGTTGGACTTCTAGCGGCTTTACTTTCAATTTTTCGGGAGTCAAAGCGGATTCCAGCTTGAAAATCAATTTTTTCCAAGTGGTAGTGTGTAGTTGTCAAAATTCCGATATCAGTAGTTGTGGCATTGGGAATTAAAATTTCCTCGCCTTCGTTTTTGTTTTCCTGGAACATTCCTTGCAAGCCAATTATGGTTTCAAAATTGCCAATTTGGGGAAGGTGATATTTCATATCATAATTAAAAGTATTTAATTTAAGCCGAAGAGCGGCTACATTTGGTTCTTCTTCAAATTCCCGTCTGTCATTGAACAAATAGCCAGCTTTTATATCTAGACTGGAATTATTAAAAAACAACGTATTGTCAAAACTTAAAATATGGTTGTCAATTTCCTGAAAAGGAAGTTCTAAATCGTTTGAACGCGTTTGCTCACCGATTTCTTCAGGAATACCAATATTGGAGCGATTATAATTATAGCGAAGTGTTGATTTAAATTTTTTATCAGAATATTGCAATCCAGTTTTGAAATCTATTTCATTAAACCTAGTGTTGGTTACACGATAATCTGCTCCCGTATCATAATCACTGAAGCTTGCATAGGTGCCCCGTGCCAAAAACTTCAGCTTTTTACCTGAGGTTTTAATTCCAAGATTTGTAGCCGTTCCCAATGTATTTGAAAAATAAGTGCTGCTTAGATCACCGTGAGTTTCACCGGACAATGCAAATTTTTCAGGATTCAAATAAAGTACTCCGCCCAGTGCATCGCTTCCGTAAAGCAAAGATGCAGGGCCCTTAATAACCTCTACGCTTTCTACTCCGGCTTCATTAATACCTAGGCCATGTTCATCGCCAAATTGCTGGTTTTCTAAACGTACACCTTGCGCATAAGTTAAAACTCTGTTTGAGCTTAGTCCGCGAATAACTGGTTTTCCAATACCTGTACCTGTGCTAATAATATCAACACCCGCAATATTTTTAATGCCATCGACTAGGGTTACAGCCCCAGAGGCGTTTAGATCTTCGGTGGAAATTCGTTCTACCTTCATAATATTGTCACTCTGTAATTTATGAAAAGGAGTAGAAACTATAACTTCTTCCATTTCTACGGCACTTTCCTGCATTTTAATATTTTCCGTAACGCTTTTTCCGTTTGAAAAATTAATTTTTTTTGAAATGCTTGCAAACCCTAGTGAAGAAAAAACTATATTATAGCTTCCGTCGGGAATGTTAATTATCGTGTAGCTACCGTTAAAATCTGCAACCGTTCCTTTTTCAAGTTGTGGAATATAGATTGTTGCCGGTATTGGTTCTTTTGTGTTTTTTGAAGTTATGTTTCCCGTCAAGGTATTTTGTGATCTTACCGTGGTATATGCAAAGAACACCACAAGTAAGCATAGTATGTTTTTCATGCTTTCTTGATTTAAAAATTAAGTTTAATAAAATAAAATGTTAAAAATCAAGAAAATAGCGGAGGACCTCTAAGAAAATATGGGGCGGGATCTAAATTAAAAGTAGAAGTAAAGTAAAAAATTTCAATATGCTGAAACCTGTGAAATAAAGGGAAGTCGAGAACTTCCTGAGGAGTAAAGGCAAATATTGAAAAGTGAAAATCACAAATGGAACAGTTTAGCTGTTTTTCGTGAAGATGCGTTGAAATATCGGTACAGGCTTTGTGTTCGTGACCTTCAAAAGTATGCGCAAATTGTACAGCAGTAGGAAGCAGCAGTGCCAACGAGAATATTGTAGCGACTAAAATTTGTGTAACTTTTGTTTTAAGAAGTATCATTTCTTAATTAAAATTTGAATCCCATGCTTCGGAGCATTTTTTTTGCAAAATTCCAAAAAAAATCAAATTCCCCAAACACCCATCCAAAAAATACTAAAAGTACTTTATAAATTGGCAAGATAATAAAAATGCGAAATGGCCAGTATATGTACCATCCCATTTCCTTAGTTATATTAAAGAAATCTGTTAGCGGAGCAGCCAATTTGGCTGCAGAACTTCCAGTGATTGCAAATACCAATAAAATTATAAATAGCTGTCCGTTGGTTTCAATATTCCATCGTTCTTTTAACTTCTTCAATTTCTTCCGCCTACAAATTTTTGATTGTACTTTTCCTGAAAATAGACAAAATAATTATACAATAAGTAATTCACTTCATATCCATAATCTATGGTTGGATCGTAATTTATTTGTTCGCCATACAAGTTTCTGGAATATAAGTTTGGCTGTAAAACACGGCTATTGTACTCAGCTACAAACTGTCGGTTTTTCCCTTCTAATTTTGCTTGACCATAGAAACCCCGTGGTGGCTGGGAAATCAGCCAAGATTGGAACCCTGGTTCGACAATTATTATTTCATATTCAAGGCTATCATTCGCAATTCTAACTGTATCTTTTTTTGTATTTCCATCAATTGGTGAGCTGTTTATGGAAGTATTTCCTGTTCCACAGCTAAAAAATGCAAATGAAAATACTGCAATTAGTAGAAAAATTTTCATATCAAAGATTTTTTCAAAGTTAACAAATGTAAAAATGAAGACAGCCTGATTTAACTTTCATTTGTAATAATTAGACCGGAAAATTGTATTGTTTAAATATATAAGGCGCTTATTTTCCGAAAAGTCCGCCGAGCATTCCGGCAATTCCACTTTTTTTCTTTTTGCCTCCCAAAACCATTCCGGCTATATCGTCAATCACACTCCCATCACCATCGGCATCTAAAAGTGTTTCAATTAACGATCTGTCATGATGGGTGCTTTCACCCATAACGGAACCCAAAAGGTCGCCAAGACCATCGGCTCCCACATTGTCTTTTCTTTTTTGGTTGCCTAAGACTCCCATAAGAATGGGAGCGGCCATTTGGATGATTTTTTCAACGGAACTTGCATCTACACCGCTAACATTACTAATGCCTTGCTGTACTTTCTGTTGGTTCCCGCCAAGTACGTGATTTAAAATACCTGCCCCATCTTTTGTTAGTCCATTCTCTTCGTTTTGGTTTTCCAAAAGACTACTTAATCGGCTCAAAATAGAACCATCGTGCTTATTGTCTTCTAAAGCATTGTTCAAGCTTTTTGCTCCTTGGGAAGTTGAAGCATTTTTTTGCATTGCGCCCAAAATCACGGGTAGTGCCATACTCAATACGCTTGCTGTTTTATCTGTGGGTTGACCGGTTTTCGCACTAGCGCCACTAATAAGTTGCTTGCCTATATCACTACTAAGTAAATCTAAAATTGAAGCCATTATTTGTGAAAATTAACTCTTGTACAAGGTAAAGAAAAATGTTATGCTTTGGCCATTAAACTTATAATTTGTTCTGCAAGCTCGATGCCAATTCGGTCTTGTGCTTCGTTAGTAGCAGCACCGATATGAGGCGTTAATGAAATTTTATCATGCATTAAAACTTTTATTGAAGGTGTAGGTTCTTCTTCAAAAACATCTAATGCTGCAAATGAAATCTTTCCATCTTCAATAGCTTCCAAAAGTGCTTTTTCATTGAGTATGCCGCCACGTGCAGCGTTAACTATTCCAGCTCCTTTCTTCATTTGCGAAATTTCTTCCTTATCAATTACATACCCGTTTTGTGCGGGTACGTGAAGCGTAATAAAATCACTGTGTTGTATCAATTCAGAAACGGGTTCGGTCTTTATTTTGAGTGTTATTGTTTGACCATCGTAAAAGTCAAGTGTTATATCTGCTTCGCCCACTTCGTTATCACTAGCAATAACCTTCATGCCACAGCCCAAGGCTATTTTTGCTACTTCGCGACCAATTCTTCCGAAACCGATAATGCCGAGTGTTTTTCCACGTAACTCGCGTCCGCCGCCGTAATTTTTCTTTAATTCCTTGAATTTTGTATCGCCCTCCAAGGGCATGTTTCTGTTTGAATCGTGCAGAAAACGTACGCTTCCAAACAAATGGGCAAAAACTAATTCTGCTACAGAAGCCGAAGAAGCTGCAGGGGTATTGATTACTTCAATACCATTATTTCGTGCATAATCTACATCAATATTGTCCATTCCCACGCCGCCGCGACCAATGATTTTTAGGGAGGGACAATTATCTATAATATCCTTGCGTACTTTGGTTGCACTGCGCACTAGTAGTACTTCAATTTTATGCTCATTGATGTAATTTTGAAGTTGCTCCTGTGCAACATGCACGGTCAATACTTCAAAACCGGCTTTTTCCAGAGTGGTGATTCCACTTTTTGAGATTCCGTCGTTTGCTAATATTTTCATTTGTTAAAAATTCTGTATTAATATTTTCTAAGCGCCTTTTTCCACTGTTTGCATTACATCCACCAAAACCTGCACGCTCTCTAATGGCAAGGCGTTATACATAGAGGCGCGGTAGCCCCCAACGCTGCGATGACCGTTTAGACCATTGATTCCGGCCTGTTTGAGTTGATTTTCAAAAGTGGCTTTTAGATCCTCGTTTTTTAAATTAAAGGTGGCGTTCATCTTTGAACGGTCTTCCTTATTTGCCACAAACCCTTCAAATAAGGGATTTCGGTCAATTTCATTATAAAGAAGTTCGGCTTTTTGGTTGTTTACTTTTTCGATCTCTGAAATACCACCCAAATTTTTCAACCATTCCAAAGTCAACATAGATACATATACTGGAAAAACTGCGGGGGTATTGAACATACTGTCTTTAGCTATGTGTACTTTATAATTCAACATAGAAGGGATGGCGCGGGAAACCTTCCCGAGAATCTCTTCTTTTATAACTACAAGTGTTGTTCCTGCTGGCCCCATGTTCTTTTGGGCACCGGCATAGATTAAACTGAATTTTGAAAAATCGAGCTGTCGCGAAAAGATATCGCTGCTCATATCACAGACCATGGGGATTCCAGTGTCCGGGAAATCTTGAATCTGTGTTCCAAAAATAGTGTTGTTGCTGGTACAGTGGAAGTAATCAGCATCTTTTGGAATTTGGTAATTTTTAGGAATAAAGTTGAAATTGTCACTTTTTGATGTGGCTACCTCCACAACTTCCCCAATAAGTTTTGCTTCCTTAATCGCCTTATCGCTCCAGGTTCCCGTGTTTAGGTATGCTGCTTTTTTTTCTAAAAGATTATAGGCTACCATTAAAAATTCAAGACTCGCGCCTCCTTGTAAAAATAATGCTTTATATCCCTTATCTTGAAGACCCAAATGCTCCAATGCAAGATTTCGGGCATTTTCCATTACTTCCACAAAATCTTTGCTGCGATGGGAGATTTCAATTAATGAAAGATTTAAATTGTTGAAGTCTAAGACGGCTTCCGCAGCTTTCTGTAAAACAGATTGTGGCAAAATGCAGGGCCCTGCACTAAAATTGTGTTTTTTCATTGGATGAAAATTTAAATTACAAAGATGTGAATTATGCCACTAATTATGTGGGAATTAAGAATATTTTATCAAGGAAGTTTCAACAGGAAGTCAACTGTGTCTACTCCATCAGCATAATCCCACAAATCTGGAGTTTGCGCCATTCCAAAAGGTACTTCATTTGGAAGATTGGCATTTGAAACCACACACTGTATGTTTTCTGACTGGACTTCCAATTCTTTTTTAAGCTTTTGGAAAGAACTGAATTTTTCATAGAAAACCACCGAAATAGGAGAGGAGAAACCATTGTCTTCTTTCAGTAATAAAAATTCATTGTCCAATAGCGGAAAGCTATCCATCAAATACACCGCCTTGTTATAATCATAATTGTTGATGTATTTGTGGTTATGAATAATTTCCTTCCAACTGTACATTGCTTTGAAAAAAGCTTCAAAATCATAATTTTCAGGAATATATATTTTTGATACATTTCGGCAGCCGAGACCAAAATATCTAAATATATCATCGGCAAGGGCCGTGAGTTCTTCCTCGGTTTCATTGCCTGTTAGCACCGCAACGGAATTTCTGTTCTTGCGAATAATGTGCGGATATTTTCCAAAATAATATTCAAAGTAACGAGCGGTATTATTACTGCCCGTGGCGATGACTGCATCAAAATCTTTCAATCGACCTTCGGTAAATTCAATATAATTTTTGAAGTCCGGCTCCACGGAAATTAAATAATTTGAAAAGAAGGGTAAAAGTGTTTTGTCGTTTGAAGAGAGTTTTGCTAGCACTTTGTTTCCGGTTATAAGCACTGAAAGGAAATCGTGAAAACCTACCAAGGGAACATTTCCCGCCATTATGATAGCAACGATTTTTGGATTGGTCTCTTCCATTTGGTAATTAGAAATCCACTGCTGTATATTTTCTTCTGAAAGTGCTTCGCTCCAGCTTTTTAACGCAAACCTTATATTGTCCTGTGTAAACCAGCCATTCTCAGCTTCGGCAATTTGAAATATTCTTTTCGCCTCCGCATCATCATTTTCGAATGCAATACGTTTTAGATAGGTTCCTAATGCGATAAAAGCGTTAATTCTTTGTTTTAATTGCATACTTATTTTGGAGTTGCGATTGATAGGCATTAAATTTGCGCAAAGTTAGAAAAAGAATATCCCATGGCAATTATAATTACCGATGAATGTATAAACTGCGGTGCTTGCGAGCCTGAGTGCCCTAATACCGCAATCTATGAAGGTGCTGATGATTGGCGCTATGCCGATGGAACCGATTTAGAGGGTAAAGTAGTTTTGCCAAACGGAAAACAAGTAGATGCCAATGAGGCACAAGAGCCCGTGAGCGATGAAATTTATTTTATTGTACCAGATAAATGTACCGAGTGCAAAGGTTTTCATGACGAACCGCAATGTGCGGCAGTATGCCCGGTAGATTGCTGTGTTCCCGATGATGATCACGTGGAGTCTGAGGAGGAACTTTTGGCAAAGCAGGCTTTTATGCATAAAGACTAAAACAATACTATTATAATTAAAAAACGGCTCTCAGTTCAAACTGAGAGCCGTTTTTCATTTTGTGGGGATAGTTAATAAATATTCTACATTTTATCTTTTTTCACATCACTTTTTACATTGAGTTTATAAACTTCCGAGACGATTGCGTCTGTTTTGGCGTCATATCGTTCTACCACAAAGTTGCCCTCTGTATTAAAGTAACCAAATGAGGATTTTCCATCTTGAGACATAATATAATAACCATTTTGGGAAGTTGGTTTTATAACAGCGTATTCTTCATTAGTTGCATTGTCCTTAATAGTCATTAAACGGTAACCTTCCTCATCCTTTTGATTAAGAAACTTAAAACGGTTTCCTTCATAGTCGTAAGTTACATCAGTATCTACCTCAATAGGTTTCATAACCACACTTTGGTTGGTTTGGTTGGCATCACTATCTTTTAATGTCAACACCTCTTTTTTGGTTTGGGTCACTGCCTTAGTAGCCGTATCAGTTCCTTTATCGTCGGTTACCGAGGTCTTGGTAACTACTGTTTGCTTTTCTGTGTTTGTGTTTTTATCTACTTGGGCGAAATTAGCCGAAAAGGAAAATATTGCTAAAAGTAACATTGCTTTTTTCATAATATAGTTTTTAAAGGTTATATTCAAAATTAGGACTTGTGTTTGTTAATTTGTGGTAAAGGTTTGATAATGAAAAGCTAATTCATTTAAATGCAAAAAAAATACCAGTTTTCTGGTATTTTTTTATCGCTCTCTTTAAAAGGTATTTTACATCTTTTGTTCCTTCATCATGCTTTTGCTTTTATCATCAAGCTTGAAAATAGTTGTTGAAACATTATCTGTATTGGAATCAAATCCCTCAACTACAAAATTACCGTATTGGTTAAAATAGCCAACTGATGTCTGACCATCTTTTTTAAAAAGGTAATATCCTTTTTGACCTAATGGTTTCAATTTAGCGTATTCTGAGTTTTGTGCTCCGGTAACAATTTGATTCAGAATGTATCCATTGTTGTCAGCACTGAAACTATATTTGTTATTGTTAAAAGTATAACTGTAGTCAGTATTGATGGTTATAGGCGTCATTGTAACACTATAGTTAGTTTTAACCACATCTGTATTCTTCAACGCTAATTGGCGTTGTTGAGAAATTGTGGCCTTTTGGGTTTCTACATCAATTCCCTTGTCGTCTTCAATATAAGTTTTCTTTACAATAGTTGTTTCTTTTGTGTTCGTGTTTCTGTCAACTTGTGCGAAACCTGAGGTAAACGCTGCAAGAGCAAAAACAATGAGTATCTTTTTCATAATAGTTTATTTTGTGATTATTAATTTTTCTTACATATTAATATAACTATTGAAGACAAGATTGACCAACTTAATTTTATAACTTTTTGCTAAACTTTTTTGGATACACACTTCATTTTGTTAATTTCTATTAAAATGAAAACGTTCAATAAAAAAAAGCCCCGTCCATAATAAAAGGACGGGGCTTTAATAAATAGAATATAGTTATTTTAATCTTTTTTCAACTTGGCCATTCCTTCTGGACGTTTTGTTAAGGCAGCTCTTCTCGCTTCAAGCTCTTTTTGTTGTTGCATTAATTTTTCTTGACGCTGTTTTTCAGCCTCCGCAGCAGCTTTTTCTTTTTGAATGGCAATATTTTTTGCAAGTTCGGCTTCCTGTCTTTGCTTAATTGCTATCTGCCCTTGTTGATTGGCAGCATCAATAGAAACATCATCTGCCACTACTTTTGAATCTACATCTCTTTTAGTAATTACTTTTGATGCTTGATCTTGTTTATCGTTGTCTTCCACCTTTATAATTTCCTTATCGGTTTCGGTTTCGGCAACAACTTTGGTTTTCACATCAGTACCCTTTTGGGTAACTTTTTTTACGGTGGTTGTAGATTGAACATCTGTGTTTTCCTGGGCGAATACACCCGCTATGGTCAAAACTGCAACGGCTAGACTTAAGATTACTTTTTTCATATAACTGGTTATTTATTGTTAAGAAGTAAAACTAAACCTATTATCGTTAAATTCTTGTAAATTATTAGTGAAATAAAACCCAATCTTTTTCAGAAAACCATTCTCTTACAATTAGCAAAATTCTTTTTTGATAATGTATATTTGCACCCTGAAAAAATAAAATAATGAAAGCAGGTATCGTAGGATTGCCAAACGTAGGGAAATCCACTCTTTTTAATTGTCTATCAAATGCAAAGGCACAAAGTGCAAACTTCCCTTTTTGTACTATCGAGCCCAACATTGGGGTAGTGAACGTTCCCGATAAAAGATTGTTGAAACTTGAAGAATTGGTGAAACCCGAACGCGTAATTCCAGCAACTGTTGAAATTGTTGATATCGCAGGATTGGTAAAAGGGGCCAGTAAAGGTGAAGGATTGGGCAACCAGTTTTTGAGTAACATCCGTGAGACCGACGCTATCCTACACGTTTTGCGTTGCTTTGACAATGATAATATAGTCCACGTTGATGGCAATGTAAATCCAATTCGCGATAAAGAAACAATTGATATTGAACTTCAATTGAAGGATTTGGAAACGGTTGATAAAAAGCTTGAAAAAGTGAAACGTGCCGCGCGAACCGGAAACAAGGATGCACAAAAAGAAGAAGCCGCATTGCTAAAAGTAAAATCTGGATTGGAAGCAGGAATCTCTGTACGCGCTATTGAATTATCCCAAGAAGAAAGGGAAGAATTTATTGCAAACGCACAGTTCATTACAGACAAACCCGTAATGTATGTTTGTAATGTAGATGAAGGCTCGGCAGCCACCGGTAACGCTTATGTTGAAAAAGTAAAGGAAGCCGTAGCTGGCGAAAATGCTGAGGTACTTGTTCTGGCAGTTGGCACAGAAGCAGATATTACCGAACTGGAAACTTTTGAAGAACGCCAAATGTTTTTGGAAGACCTGGGACTTGAAGAAGCGGGTTCAGCAAAGTTGATCCGCAGTGCCTATAAATTATTAAACCTACAAACCTATTTTACAGCAGGTGTAAAAGAAGTAAGAGCATGGACCATTCCTGTAGGAGCTACTGCGCCGCAGGCTGCGGGTGTAATCCACAGCGATTTTGAAAAAGGGTTTATTCGTGCTGAAGTAATTCGGTATGATGATTATGTTACCTACGGCAGCGAAGCCAAAGTAAAGGAAGCTGGAAAAATGGGGGTAGAGGGAAAGGACTACATCGTAAAAGATGGCGATGTGATGCATTTTCGTTTCAATGTATAATCAGAAAAAAAAGAATCCCGCACTTGCGGGATTTTTTATTTAAGAAAATTTTCAAAAAGAAGTTCTAAAACGTATATCTAAAAGCCATTCCATTGTAACTGTCACCATTAAAACTGGTTCCAGAGCTTGGGTAAATATCTATATTTTCCACCTTCTTTTTATGCAGTTCTGGGACCAAAATCCCGGTCCCCGCTCCTAAAACATATCCGAGAAGTACATCAGTTAAAAAATGCTGTCCAGCTTCCATCCGTAACACACCAACTGCGGCCGGAAGTGTTGCGGCACCTGCCCAAACAAAAACTTTTCCGTTTGCATCTGGATTAAAATCGCTAAAAGCCTTTGCGGCAAAAAAGGTTGCGGTGGCCGTAGCTGCTACGTGCCCCGAATAAAAGGAGCGTTGTCCGTTATTTTTAAATCTTCTATCATCACCCGTATCTCCACTGTTATCATATACATACGGACGACTTCTATTTACCAATCCTGCAGTTATTGTATAAATAGCTGCTGTTGTAGCCAAACTTTCAATGTAAAGTCCCACATATTGGCCAGTATGGTCGTTAATTTCGTCATCAAATAAAAAGGCAAAAGGCGCTGCAAAAGATAGTGCAAATGGAATGTCGCTAATAGCATTTGCACTTTTGTTATGTTTCCCCGCTACCCATTGGTCTAAAAAGTTTAATTTGTCAATCTCTTTTTGTAGACTTTCTTCATTCAAAAACTTTTCCCGCTCTGACAAAGGCAGATCTTCTTTGTTTTTAATAAGTATCAATCCATAGGCGCTAGCTCCAAGTGCCGCACCCGTCCAGATCCCATCACGAACCCATTTCCATTCATAGGGGGAATTACTTTTTTGGGCGTCATAAACGGTTTTATCGGTTGGATTGAAGTTTGTTGCTGAAGTTAGGTAATGGATATTTTCAGCGTCTGAACTTAAATCACCCGAACCTGTTTCCGTATTATTTTGAGGTGCTGATTCGTGGCTGATTGAATTTGTTGAATTGAAATTGGTTTGCTGTGCAAAAAGATTAATAGAAACCAATAAAGTGAATAGTATCGTTGTTTTTCTCATAGAAGATAAAGATATGGGATTGTGCATTTCCCTAAATTCCATTTAACATTTCATTAAAAAGAATTTACCGTTCCTTTTGGAAATAACTATTCGTATAACCTCAGTCTTTTTTGAAGCAAATCCATTTCCCTTTCTAGTTTTTTCATCCGTTTTAACATCTGTTTTATGGCATCCAGCCCTTCAAAATTGATGCCTAAATCATTGTGTAGGCGAAACATACGTTCTATTTCCGCAATGTCCTTCAAATCAATAAAGAAATCGTTATCCTGTTTTTCATAGGTTATCAAATCGTATTCAAACAGATTTTTAACGAAAGTATCCTCTATATGGGTTTTTTCGCAAAAATGCTTTACCAATATGTATTTTTCTCGTTCCATTATCTCAGTTTTGAAAGTTCAGTAAAAAGTTCTTTTTCTTTTTTTGAAAGGTTTTTCGGCAAGTCAATTTTATAGGTTATATAAAGATCACCATACTGTTCCTCTTTTTTGTACTTGGGAAATCCTTTGCCTTTCAGTTTAACTTTAGTGTCGTTTTGTGTTTCAGGTTTTACTTGCAGCTTTACTTTTCCGGTTAAGGTTTCAATGGTTATCTCGCCGCCCAAAAGTGCTGTGTAAAGTGAAATATTTTCAGTGCAATATAAATCGCTCTCCAGTCTTTTGAAGCGCGTATTGTTGAAAATTTCAAAAGTGATAAAGAGATCACCTTTTGGTCCGCCGTTCATCCCTTCGCCACCGTAACCTTTTATTTTGATGGTCTGTCCATCCTCAACTCCTGCGGGAATCGTTAGCCGAATTTTCTTTTCGCCAATGGTAATGGTCTGTTTTTGGCTTTTCAGAATATCAGTCAAATTAAGCCGAAGGGTAGCGTTCAAGTCTTGTCCCTTAAACTGTACAGTCTGCTTGCGCCCCCCGCTGCGACTGAAACCACCACCGCCAAACATCGATTCAAAAAAGTCTGAAAACTGGCTTTCGTCAAAACCCTGTGCGCCGCCAGTATAGGTGCGTTGTCTTCCAAAACCTTGGGAACCTTGTTGCCGCTTGGCTTCTTCAAAGGCATCGGCGTGTTGCCAATCTTTTCCGTATTGGTCGTATTTTTTACGTTTTTCTGGATCGCTCAACACTTCATTCGCTTCATTTATTTGTTGAAATTTCTGTTGGGCAGTTTTATCATTGGGGTTTAAATCGGGGTGTAGTTTTCTGGCAAGTTTGCGGTATGCCTTCTTTATATCCGCTGCAGTGGCACTCTTGTCCAGCCCGAGAACTTTGTAGTAATCTATAAATTCCATTGAAGTTTTTGTTTGTGGGATGAAATTATGAAAAGATATGCAACAAGGCAATGACGAACCTCATTCTTTGCAAAAGTTTAGCAATACTCTAATTCCCTACCAAATTCCATAAGTCATTCCAAATTATTTTATTCAACCCTCCAAATATTCCTGATTTTGTGTCAACAAATAATTACTAACAATAGCAGACGTTTTATTGTTAATTACTTTCCGAAGTATTGGTTTCACAAGTGGTAGCGTATATTTATATTAGCAACCCTACACCAAATCTTATGGCCGAAACGCAATATACCGAAGACAACATACGCTCGCTCGACTGGAAAGAACACATCCGCATGCGCCCGGGGATGTATATTGGTAAGTTGGGTGACGGTTCCTCGCCCGATGACGGTATCTATATTCTTCTGAAAGAGGTGATAGACAACTGTATCGACGAGTTTGTAATGGGCGCCGGAAAGACCATCGAGGTTCGAATAAAAGACAAAGAAGTAAAAGTGCGTGATTACGGGCGTGGCATTCCATTGGGGAAAGTGATCGACGTAGTTTCAAAAATGAACACGGGCGGAAAGTACGACAGCCGCGCGTTTAAGAAATCTGTTGGGTTGAATGGCGTTGGTACCAAGGCCGTAAATGCGCTTTCCGCATTTTTTAAAGTGGAATCGGTTCGCGATAATCAAATAAAAGCTGCTGAATTTTCCTTGGGGGAGTTGACCAATGACGTTGCCGTTGAGGAAACCACAAAACGAAAAGGAACCAAAGTGGTTTTCATGCCTGATGAAAGCATTTTCAAAAACTTCAAATACAGAAATGAATATGTAGAAAAAATGCTGAAAAACTACGTCTATCTCAATCCGGGACTGACGATAGATTTCAATGGCGAAAAGTTCTATTCCGAAAATGGCTTGAAAGATCTTTTGATGGAAACCATTTCCGAAGAAGACTGCGCATACCCAATCATCCATCTTCGTGGAGATGATATTGAAATAGCCTTAACCCACAGTAAAACCCAATATAGCGAGGAATACCACAGTTTTGTGAATGGGCAAAATACCACGCAGGGTGGAACGCATTTGGCCGCTTTTCGCGAAGCTTTGGTTAAAACTGTACGCGAATTCTACAATAAGAATTACGATGCCAGCGATGTGCGGAAATCGATCGTTTCGGCAATCAGCATCAAAGTAATGGAGCCGGTTTTTGAAAGCCAGACAAAAACAAAACTCGGCTCAACCGATATGGGCGGCGATCTGCCCACAGTGCGGACGTTTATAAACGATTTCGTAAAAACGCAGCTTGATAATTTTCTGCATAAAAACCCAGAAACGGCCGACGCTATTCAACGAAAAATAATTCAAGCGGAAAGGGAAAGAAAGGAACTTAGCGGCATTCGTAAACTCGCAAAGGATCGCGCTAAAAAAGCGAGTCTTCACAATAAAAAATTACGCGACTGCCGGGTGCATTTGGGCGACGTGAAGAACGAACGCAATCTGGAATCTACTTTGTTTATTACTGAGGGAGATTCCGCAAGCGGAAGCATTACCAAAAGCCGCGATGTAAATACGCAGGCCGTTTTTTCACTTCGTGGGAAACCGTTGAATACCTACGGTATGACCAAAAAAATTGTATATGAAAACGAGGAATTCAATCTTTTGCAGGCCGCGTTGAATATCGAGGATTCGATGGAGGATTTGCGGTACAACAATATCGTAATCGCCACGGATGCCGATGTGGATGGAATGCACATTCGTTTACTTTTAATCACATTTTTCTTGCAGTTTTTTCCTGAATTGATAAAAGAAGGGCATTTATATATTTTGCAAACGCCGCTGTTCCGTGTTCGAAACAAAAAGGAAACCATTTATTGCTATTCCGAAGAAGAACGCATCAACGCTATAGAAAAGCTAAAACCAAAACCCGAAATCACCCGCTTTAAAGGTTTGGGTGAAATTTCTCCGGATGAGTTTGTGCATTTTATTGGCAACGACATCCGTTTGGATCCTGTAATGCTTGATAAATCTATGAGTATTGAGGAACTGCTTTCGTTTTATATGGGAAAAAACACGCCGGACCGGCAGGAGTTTATTATTGATAATTTGAAGGTGGAACTTGATAGGGTGGAGGAATGAAAAAAGTATTTAGTGTTCAGTAGCAGTTCACAGTGCGCTCGCAATTTATCGCGTGCATTATAAAAAATCTCTGCGACCTTTGTGCCTCTGTGGTGAAAACTTACCGCAACAACGCAGAGAATGCAAGGAATAGAAATAAAGAATAGATAATAAATAATGAGTGACCAACTCAACAATAACGAAGAAGAACAAACAGGCCCAGACTATTTGGGCGTAAACGGCGATACTTCCGGAGAATCTATTAAAAAGGTAACCGGAATGTACCGCGATTGGTTTTTGGATTACGCCAGCTATGTAATCCTTGAACGCGCCGTGCCTGCAATTGAGGACGGTTTTAAACCTGTGCAGCGCCGCATTATGCAATCGATGAAAGATTTGGACGATGGGCGTTACAACAAAGTTGCAAACATCGTTGGGCACACCATGCAATACCACCCGCACGGCGATGCGAGTATTGCCGATGCAATGGTACAAATCGGCCAAAAAGATTTGCTCATCGACACGCAAGGTAACTGGGGAAATATTTTAACAGGCGATAGCGCAGCTGCTTCGCGATATATTGAGGCGCGTCTTTCAAAGTTTGCGTTGGACGTGGTTTACAACCCAAAAGTTACGAGATGGCAAGCTTCATACGACGGACGAAGAAAAGAGCCAATCAACCTTCCGGTAAAATTTCCGTTGCTTTTGAACCAAGGCGGGGAAGGGATTGCTGTGGGACTTTCCACCAAAATCCTTCCGCATAATTTTATTGAACTTATTGATGCTTCCATCAAGCATTTGCAGGGCAAAAAGTTTACTATCTATCCAGATTTCCCAACGGGCGGACTGATGGATGTAGCCGATTACAACGATGGTATGCGCGGCGGAAAAATCCGCAGTCGAGCGCGCATAAACCAACTCGACAAAAACACGCTTGTAATTACCGAAATTCCCTTTGGCACCAATACGTCATCATTGATTGATACCATTCTAAAAGCCAACGAGAAGGGAAAAATAAAAATTAAAAAAATAGAGGATAACACCGCTGCCGAAGTGGAAATCCAAATCCATTTGCCGAGCGGCATTTCGCCCGATAAAACCATTGATGCGCTGTATGCATTCACAGCTTGCGAAACTTCCATTTCGCCATTGGGTTGTGTAATTGAGGATAACCGGCCGTTATTTGTTGGTGTTTCTGAAATGCTTCGCAGAAGTACCGACCGCACGGTGGATCTGCTGAAAAGCGAACTTGAAATCCAATTGGATGAGCTGGAGGAGCAATGGCACTTCGCTTCCCTCGAAAGAATTTTTATTGAAAACCGAATCTATCGTGACATCGAGGAAGAGGAAACTTGGGAAGGCGTAATTGCTGCAATAGATAAAGGTTTGCAGCCCCACATCCAGCATTTGAAGCGTGCCGTAACTGAAGAGGATATTGTTCGTTTGACTGAAATCCGTATCAAGAGAATTTCAAAATTTGATATTGATAAAGCACAGCAGAAGATTGATGCACTGGAAGATAGCATTGCCCAAATAAAGCATCACTTAGCGCATCTGGTGGAATATGCTATTGATTATTTCAAAAGACTAAAAAAAGATTATGGTGCAGGGAAGGAGCGCAAAACTGAAATTAGAACTTTCGATGATATTGAGGCTACCAAAGTTGTAATCCGCAATACAAAATTATACGTTAATCGCGCTGAAGGTTTTGTGGGAACGAGTTTAAAACGTGACGAATACGTTACCGACTGCAGTGATATAGACGACATCATCGTCTTTACTGAAGACGGTACAATGATGGTCACCAAAGTAGATCAAAAAACCTTTGTGGGCAAGGGTATTATTCACGTTGCGGTATTCAAAAAGAAGGACAAACGCACCATTTATAATATGATTTATCGTGATGGTGCCCGCGGCGCAAATTACGTAAAACGTTTTGCGGTAACCTCCATCACGCGCGACAAGGAATACGATATGACCAATGGAACTAAAGGCTCCAAAGTGCTTTATTTTACGGCCAATCCGAATGGCGAGGCAGAAGTTGTAACCATTTATCTGCGCCAAAGTGGAAGTATCAAAAAGCTGAAATTCGATCTCGATTTTGCAGATCAATTAGTGAAGGGAAGAAACTCAAAAGGAAATATTGTAACCAAATATTCTATCAAAAAAATTGAGTTGAAAGAAAAAGGCCTTTCAACGCTAAAACCCCGTAAAATATGGTTTGACGATTCTGTGCAGCGATTGAATGTGGATGAACGCGGCGAACTTTTGGGCGAGTTCAGAAAGGAGGATAGGTTGCTGATTGTTAAACAGAGCGGGGTTGTTAAAACGGTAATCCCCGATATTCAGCTTCGTTTTGATGACGATATGATAATTATTGAAAAGTGGGATCCTAAAAAGCCGTTGAGCGCCATATATTGGGAAGGCGAAAAAGAGCTTTTTTATGTGAAGCGCTTTTTGATTGAAAATCCCGACAAGGAAGAAACCATTATTACAGAGCATCCCAATTCTTATCTGGAAAAGATTTTCACAGATTACCGACCTATGGCCGAAGTGGTTTTCGCCAAAAAAAGAGGGCAGGAGCGTGAGGAAAATTTAGAGGTTAATTTAGAAGAGTTTATTGCGGTCAAAGGCATAACGGCAATGGGCAATCAATTGACCAAAGAAAAGGTTTTGGAGATTAACATGATGGAGCCGCTTACATATACGCCTCCCACGACTACGGAGCCCGAGGAAATGGACGTGGTGGATGAAGAGGATTTGAATGAGGAAACAAATACTCCCCATGATGAAAATGAGCCTGATGAATCCATTACCGATAATGATGGGCAGGGACGATTATTTTGATGTTTCGAAATAATTATATAAAAAACCCATTTTCCATTTTATTTCAAGACTGCTAAATAGTTATTTTTAGGACTGGTCAAGGAGGGGTCAAACTCTAGGATCACCCGTATATTAGTCATAGATAAGTCATAGATAAGTCATAGATAAGCCATAAATAAAGTATGAATACAGTATGAAACCTACGGAATGAACATACTGAGGGTTATAAGAATAGTGTAGGTTCTAAATAACACTTTATTTAGTGATTCTTTGAATATCTACAATGCGCCAACTTCTGAGAAATTTCGGTTACTATATTTGATAGGATAAAAACCTGAAATGTCTCCATGCCTAGCAATGCTTCTGTAATAAATCTTAAAGCTGTAGTTCTTGAATTATTATGGAAACCAAATTGCAGGATCTTTGTAAAATTTATAGCTTGGGTTAAACCAAGGTGTACAACGCATTTTATGTAAAAATATATTTCTGCAGTTTCTTCCCCGAAACCTTTTGATTTTCAAAAGAAAAACCTTATTTTTGCGCCCCTCTTAGCGACGAGTCAAGAATAAGAGGAATTAAAAACTAAACTTAAACAAACCCTTCTGTGGGATAGTCGCATTAAAGTCTTGTAACAGCGCAGAATACAAAGCATTGGTTTTTCATTTCCGCGAAGGCGAAAATCTCAAAAATCAATTTTACAAACAAATGGCTGATAAAGCAAACAAAGAAGAAGTGCAGGTAGAAGATACCGCTACTCAAAACGGGGAAGCTACAAAACCCCAAAAGGAAGTTTCCCTAAAGGAAAGCAATCCTGAAAAATTTCTAAAGGAATTCAACTGGCACAACTACGAAGAAGGGATTGACCCAATCGACGATGGTAAGCTTGAAGAATTCGAAAAATTGGTAGCTGAGAATTTTGTTGACACCCTTGACGATGAGGTTGTGGAAGGAAAAGTGGTTTACATCACAGACCGTGACGCAATCATAGACATCAACGCGAAGAGTGAAGGTGTGGTTTCGTTGAACGAATTCCGTTACAATCCAGATTTAAAAGTTGGTGACAAAGTAGAAGTATTGATCGACGTTCGCGAGGACAGTACCGGTCAACTTATCCTTAGCCACCGTAAAGCTAGAACCATTAAGGCTTGGGACCGCGTAAACGCTGCCCATGACGAAGGTACAATTGTAAACGGTTACGTAAAATGCCGCACAAAAGGTGGTATGATCGTAGATGTTTTCGGTATCGAGGCTTTCTTGCCAGGTTCGCAAATTGACGTAAAACCAATCCGTGATTACGACGTTTACGTTGGCAAAACAATGGAATTCAAAGTGGTAAAAATAAACCACGAATTCAAAAACGTTGTTGTTTCCCACAAAGCACTTATTGAAGCGGATATCGAAGAGCAGAAAAAAGAAATCATCGGCCAACTTGAAAAAGGACAGGTACTTGAAGGTGTGGTTAAAAACATCACATCGTACGGAGTATTCGTTGATCTTGGTGGTGTTGATGGACTTGTTCACATTACAGACCTTTCTTGGTCACGTATCAACCATCCGAACGAGATCGTTGAACTTGATCAGAAATTAAACGTTGTTATTCTTGATTTCGATGAAGATAAAACACGGATCCAATTAGGTCTAAAACAATTGAATCCACATCCATGGGAAGCTTTGGGTGATGAGTTGAAAGTTGGTGACAAAGTAAAAGGTAAAGTAGTTGTTATTGCAGACTACGGTGCGTTTATCGAGGTTGCTGAAGGTGTTGAAGGTCTTATCCACGTGAGCGAAATGTCTTGGAGCACGCACTTGCGCAGCGCACAGGATTTCGTAAATGTTGGTGATGAGGTGGAAGCTGTAATCCTTACAATGGATAAGGAAGAGCGCAAAATGAGCCTTGGTATCAAGCAAATGACCCCAGACCCATGGACCGATATCACTAAAAAATACCCCGTTGGTTCACGCCACAAAGGTATCGTTCGCAACTTCACCAATTTTGGTGTTTTTGTTGAATTGGAAGAGGGAATCGATGGTCTTATCTACATAAGCGATCTTTCTTGGACCAAGAAAATCAAGCACCCAAGTGAATTCACTAACATTGGTGACGAACTTGAAGTGGTTGTATTGGAATTGGATGTTGAAGGACGTAAACTAAGTTTAGGTCACAAACAAACCGAAGAAAACCCTTGGGATAAATACGAAGACGAATTTGCTGTTGGAACCAAGCACACTGCAACTATCGATGAGGTAGTTGACAAAGGGGCAACCGTAAAATTCAACGATGATATCGTAGCTTTCGTACCAAGCCGTCACCTTGAAAAAGAAGATGGTTCTATGTTGAAGAAAGGTGATGAAGCAGAATTCCAAATTATTGAATTCAACAAAGAATTTAAGAAAGTGGTTGCTTCGCATATGACTATTCACAAAGAAGAAGAAGCGAAGATTGTAAAAGCTGCCGCGAAAAAGCAAGCTCAGGATGCTGAGGAGGCAAAACCAACATTAGGTGATGCCAATGCAAAATTGCAAGAGCTTAAAGACAAAATGGACGGTAAAAAATAATCGTTTCATTTATAAATAATGAAAAGCCTTTCGGAAACGAAAGGCTTTTTTGTTTTATAGAATTCAATCAATTCTAAATACATCGTCTTTAAAAGCCAAAAAAAATGTATTTTTGCTCTCTGAATATAATTCAGAACTTCCTATGAGCCAAAAAGTGTTACTGAACGCAACCGAGATAAACATTGCGCTTAACCGTTTGGCTTGCCAATTGATCGAAAAACACGACGATTTTTCAAAAACAGTACTTATCGGAATCCAGCCTCGTGGCGTTTTTTTAGCAGAAAGGTTGAAAACGCTGTTGGAGAACGAATATAAAATCAAGAATATCAAACTTGGTTATTTGGATATTACTTTCTATCGGGACGATTTCCGAAGAAGTGAAAAACCGCTTGAGGCCAACAAAACCCGAATTGATTTTATCGTGGAAGATAAAAATGTTGTTTTTATTGACGATGTGCTTTTCACCGGAAGAAGCATCCGCTCTGCATTGACAGCGATGCAATCTTTCGGAAGACCTTTGGAAATTGAATTGCTGACGTTGATAGACCGCCGTTTTAGCCGCCATTTACCGATCCAACCAGATTATAGAGGAAGACAGGTAGATGCAATTAATGGCGAAAAAGTGAAAGTTTGCTGGAAAGAAAACGATGGAGAAGACGCAGTGTACCTCGTTAAAAATTGAAGCCGAAACTGAAATCGAAAGACCGACAACTGAAAACCGATAACCGATAACAGAAAACCGAAAAATGAGCGAACTAAGTGTAAACCACTTACTGGGAATAAAATACATCACCGAAGCCGATATCCAACTCATCTTCGAAACGGCAGATCATTTTAAAGAAGTAATCAATCGGCCAATCAAAAAAGTCCCATCGCTTCGTGATATTACCATTGCCAATCTCTTTTTTGAAAACAGTACTCGAACCAAACTATCCTTCGAATTAGCTGAAAAAAGGCTTTCGGCAGATGTTATAAATTTCGCGTCATCAAGTTCTTCGGTAACCAAAGGCGAAACACTAATTGATACGGTAAACAATATCCTTTCAATGAAAGTTGATATGGTGGTGATGCGACACCCAAATCCTGGCGCAGGCGTATTTCTTTCAAAACACGTAAATGCAAGTATCATTAACGCTGGAGATGGTGCCCACGAACATCCCACACAAGCTTTGCTCGATGCTTATTCCATTCGGGAAAAGTTGGGTGATGTTGCTGGAAAAAAGGTTGTGATTGTTGGTGACATACTACATTCCAGAGTTGCATTGTCAAATGTTTTTGCACTTCAAAAACTTGGAGCAAAGGTTAAGGTTTGTGGTCCTAAAACGCTTATACCTAAATATATAGAAAAACTTAATGTAAGTATTGAGACAAACTTACGCAATGCGTTGGAATGGTGTGATGTAGCAAATATGCTACGCGTGCAGAACGAACGAATGGACATCAGTTATTTTCCAACAACTCGTGAATATACACAGCAATTTGGCCTCAATAAAAAAATACTCGATTCCTTAAATAAAGAAATTATTGTTATGCATCCCGGCCCAATAAATAGAGGTGTTGAAATAACAAGCGATGTGGCAGATAGCAAACAATCCATTATTTTGGAACAGGTACAGAATGGCGTTGCCATACGTATGGCAGTAATTTATTTATTGGCTTCAAAAATAAAACATCATGAAGATTGAGAATCACCCAAACTATGTGGTCCTTGAAGATGAAAAGGAAGACATTATTGACTTTGCATCGTTTATTGAAAATCAGGTTCCTTCAAAATATAAAGGGCAAAATGTAGTATTGAACCTTTTAAAATACGATACACTGGAATTGCCGCATTTATTGCAATTTCTTAAAACTTCCAATCTTCACCGTAAAACCAAGCAATCCTTTGTAATTGTGAACAATGCTATCGATTTTGATGACGTTCCTTTTGAAATGATTGTTGTGCCAACCCTGCAGGAAGCTGGTGATATAGTGGAAATGGAGGAGATTGAAAGAGACTTGGGATTTTAAAAAAGTTTGCAGTCGCACTAAACAGTCACAGTTTATATTTTAAAATTGAACACTACTGTAAACTGCGACTGCGACTGAAAACTTACAATTTAAAATGAAAATTACAATCCTGGGATGCCATTCTGCAACACCCACTGCCGCAGCACATCCAACGGCTCAGGTTTTGGAAATAAAAGGGCATTTGTTTTTGATTGATTGCGGCGAGGGGACGCAAATGCAACTTCGAAAATATAGAGTAAAGTTTTCGCGAATTCGACATATTTTTATTTCGCATCTGCACGGCGACCATTTTTATGGGTTGGTGGGGCTTATTTCTACTTTTCTTCTATTGGGAAGGGAAGCCGAACTTCACATTTATGGGCCAAAGGGAATAAAGCAGGCCATTCTGCTTCTTTTAAAACTGGGAAAAGCTTATACCAATTATCCCTTGTATTTTCATGAATTGGAAGAAACTACATCTCAAATTATTTTTGAGGATGAAAAAGTGATTGTGGAAACAATTCCGCTAGACCACAGAGTTTATACCAACGGATTTCTATTTAGGGAAAAGCCTGATGACAGAAAATTGGATATTGAAAAAGCTCGAAAATTTAATATAGATTTAAGCTATTACAACAAAATAAAGCAGGGTTTTGATGTAGTGAACAGAGAAGGAAGGCTCATTCCAAATAAAAGTATAACTTTTGATCCTCCCGCACCCAAAAGCTATGCCTATTGCAGTGATACGGCTTATTACCCTGAAATAGTTCCGCAGATTAAAAACACAACCGTGCTGTATCACGAATCAACCTTTTTGGAAGAACATCACCATCTTTGTGAAAAGACCAAGCACAGCACCGCTAAGGAAGCGGGCGTAATTGCGCGAAAGGCAAAGGTGGGCACTTTAATCCTTGGGCACTATTCCGGGCGATATGGGAATTTGGAACTTTTCCGAAAAGAAGCGAAGGAAGTCTTTGATAATGTGGAATTAGCAGAGGATGGGAAGACTTTTTCCTTTTGAAACCTGCAATTAAAATAGAAACAAAAAAATCAGCACCTTGCACAGCATATTTTAATACATATTTAATAAGCCACTGTTTCAAAGAATTTTTAAAACTCTTAACTTGCGTTAAAACTTGAACTATGGCCGAAAAGCTTCACGATTATCGAAAATCATATGAAAAGGGTGAACTTTCCAAAACATCGGTTGCTGAAAACCCGATGCAACAATTCCGTACCTGGTTTTTTGAAGTGAAAGAGAGTGGGGGTGTTGACGAAGTAAATGCAATGACGCTCACTACTATCGGCACTGATAGTTTTCCAAAGGGTAGAGTGGTTCTTCTTAAGAAATATGATGAATACGGTTTTTATTTTTACACCAATTACAGCAGTGAAAAAGGCAAATCCATAGCTCATAATAACAGGGTTTCACTCTCCTTTTTTTGGCCGAATATGGAACGCCAAATAATAATAAAAGGAACTGTTGAGAAAACTTCAGAAGTAGATTCAACCAATTATTTTCACTCTAGACCAAAGGGAAGCCAGCTTGGCGCTGTGGTTTCGAACCAAAGCGAAGTTGTGGAATCTCGCGAAGTTCTTGAAAAAAAATTAAAAGATCTGGAGGCAAAATACGAAAATAAAGAAATTCCAAAACCAAAGGATTGGGGCGGGTTTTTAGTAAAGCCAGTTTCCATTGAATTTTGGCAGGGCAGGCCTAATAGGCTTCACGATAGAATTCGTTATACTTTGGAGGGCGACGATTGGGTTATTGAACGTTTGGCGCCATAGTTTTAAAAATTCCAAAAAACTGAAACAATTTTTATGAAAACACTATACTTAGTAAGACACGCCAAGTCATCCTGGAAACACGATGTGGATGATCATAAACGCCCTTTAAAAGGAAGAGGGGAACGTGATGGAAAACTGGTGTCAAAAAAAGTGGGGAATGATATTGATCCCCCCCAGCGAATAATCAGCAGTGATGCTACCCGCGCACTTTCCACAGCATATTTTTTTAAAAATGCGCTAAAAATTGATGACTCAAACTTTGAAATCAATCATGAGCTTTATGATTTTAGCGGTCAAAACGTAATGCGAATCATAAAATCATTGCCAGATAGTCTCGATAAAGTAATGATCGTGGGGCATAACCATGCTTTTACTTCCGTTGCAAATATGCTTGGAAACAGGTATATTGACAATGTTCCCACTTGTGGTTTTGTGATGTTGCGTTTTGATGAAGAAAAGTGGAGCGATATAACCACGGGTGAAACCGTTAAAACCATTTTCCCACGGGACCTCAAATAATGACCGAAAAAATTGACACACATATACAAGTTCGCAATCAATACAATAATCGGGAATTAAGCTGGCTACAGTTTAATGCCCGTGTTTTGCAGGAAGCGAACGATAAAAAACTGCCTTTACTGGAAAGACTTCGGTTTTTGGGTATTTTTTCAAACAACCTTGATGAATTTTTTAAAGTGCGCTATGCCACTATCAGAAGAATCGTAGAAGCTGGGAAAACAGGGCGTAGTTTTTTGGGAGGCATTTCAGCAAAAGATCTTTTGGAGGAAATCACCCTTACAGTAATAGATCAGCAAGCCCATAGTTTAAATATTCTCAGCAATATTCAAAAAGAACTTCGGAAAGAGAATATCTTCATTATTGATGAAACTGAGATTACCCCAGACCAAAGCAAGTTTATTTCTGAATATTTTATTCGTCATGTGAGTCCTGCAATGATGACAATTATGATAGGCGAACTAGATGAATTTCCTAGCTTGCGCGATAGCGCAGCATATCTTGCCGTTACTATGGTAATGAGCAAAGAGGACGATACTTTTGAGGCCAAGCATAATTATGCACTTATCGAAATTCCCCGAACGATAGACCGTTTTGTGGTGCTTCCGCCGCAGGGAGAAAAGCAATATGTTATTATTCTCGATGATCTTATTAGACATTGCCTTCACAATATTTTCAGCATTTTTAAATATGAAACCATTTCGGCACATATGATTAAGATTACACGTGATGCCGAACTAGACATTGACAGTGACTTAAGCAGAAGTTTTATTGAAAAGATTTCAAAAAGTGTTAAAAATAGAAGTGTGGGCGACCCCGTGCGTTTTGTATATGACAAGAGTATCGATAAGAAAACACTTCAGTTTTTATTGAACAAGATGGGAATTGACAAAACGGATAGTATAATACCCGGTGGGCGTTATCACAACCGTCGTGATTATATGAATTTTCCTAGATTGGGAAGACCAGATTTGCAGTACGAGCCACAGGAACCATTGCCAATTCCAGGATTGAGCTTACAGGGAAGTCTTTTTGACAGAATAGCAGAGAAAGATTATTTACTGCATGCTCCCTATCAAAGCTTTATGTACGTGGTGAAGTTTTTACGCGAAGCTGCACTGGATCCCAAAGTAAAATCAATCAAAATCACAATCTATCGTTTGGCAGAAGTATCGCACATAGCAAGTTCGCTTATCAACGCAAAAAAGAACGGAAAAGACGTTACGGTACAGATAGAGCTTCAGGCGCGCTTTGACGAGGAAGCAAACATAGAATATGCAGAGCTACTCCAGAGTGAGGATATTCGTTTGATTTTTGGCGTAAAAGGATTGAAAGTTCACTGCAAGGCGTGTCTTGTGGAAAGAGTGGAAAATAATAAAAGTGTACGCTACGGAATTTTAAGTACTGGAAATTTTAATGAATCTACAGCCCGTTTATATACTGACTATACCCTTTTTACCGCAGATCAGCGTATTTGTAAAGAAATAAATAAAGTTTTTGAGTTTTTTGAGGTAAACTACCAAGTACGAAAATATCGTCATCTCATTGTATCGCCGCATTATACCCGCAAGGCGCTTTACCACTTAATAGATACGGAAATTAAGAATAAAAAAGCAGGACTGCCTAGTGGTATAAAATTAAAACTGAATAGCCTTTCTGATTATAAAATGATTGATAAGCTGTATGAAGCAAGTAGGGCTGGAGTAAAAATAAAGATGATTGTTCGCGGCATTTGCTGTTTGATACCTGGAGTTAAAGGGATGAGCGAGAATATTGAAGCCATAAGTATTGTTGGAAAGTATTTGGAGCACCCACGTTTATTTATTTTTGAAAATGCTGGCGATACCAAAATATATATTTCTTCTGCGGATTTTATGGGAAGAAACCTTGACAATAGGGTTGAAATCACCTGTCCAATATATGATGAGGACATTAAACAAGAGATTCTTGAAAATTTTGAAATTGGGTGGAGCGATAACGTGAAGGCCCGGGTAATAAGCATTCATAATGACAATGCCTATCTAAAGAACAACAAGCCACCGGTGCGCTCCCAATTCAAAATGTATGATTATTATTTAAATAAACTAGAAGTAAGCTAATTTGTTGAAAATTGAAAAATATGGTGCGGTAGATATAGGCAGTAATGCCATTCGGCTATTGGTTATGTCAGTAATTGAGCAAGAAGGAAAAGACACGCTTTTTAAAAAAACCTCCTTGGTGCGTGTGCCCATACGTTTGGGAGCAGAAGTTTTTCTGGATGGAAAGATTTCAGAAAACAGCGCCAACCGCATGGTTGATGCCATGACGGCTTTTAAACTACTCATGAAAACCCACAATATAACCCGTTTTAGAGCTTGTGCCACTTCTGCGATGCGTGAAGCTAGCAACGGGCGCCAAGTTGCGGAAGCAATTGAAAAGAAAAGTGGACTATCCATAAATATTATTGATGGCAATGACGAGGCGGCCATTATAGCTTCCACAGATTTAAAGAATTTGATACAGGATGACAAGGTTTTCCTTTATGTAGACGTAGGTGGCGGTAGCACGGAACTTACAGTTTTTGCCAATGGTAAAAATGTGGCCTCTAAAAGTTTTAAACTGGGAACGGTTCGCCTTTTGGAAGATCGTGTGGATGAAAGTATTTGGGGTGAGATGGAACTATGGATAAAAAAGGAACTCAAAGACTATAAACACGTTTCTATGATTGGTAGTGGCGGAAACATCAACTCTATCTTTAAAAAGAGCGGCAAGAAACTCGGAAAGCCTTTAAGCTATTTGTATCTTTCTTCTTATTACGAATTGATGAAATCGCTTAGCTACGAAGAGCGCATTACCGAACTGGATATGAACCCAGACCGTGCCGATGTGGTAATCCCGGCCACGCGTATCTATCTCTCTGCAATGAAATGGAGCAAGGCAAAAAATGTATATGTTCCCAAAATAGGACTTAGTGACGGAATTGTAAAAAGCCTTTATAATGAAAAGATTGCCGCAGAGTTGGAGGTGAATTCTTGAGGCAGCTCTGTAACTTCAACTATACATTAAAACCCTAACCACTACAGCCATTGCCATTTCGAATAGTTACTTGTAGTTCATTATAGGTTTATGAGAAAAATAGATAGCATTAAAGCTAACATTATATATGAAGTGATTAGTCCAATTCAAAATCCATCAATTTGACATTGCCGTAATAAATTTCTCCGGAAGTTTGGTCTTTCGGCAATGCAAAATAGAGGCTAAAGTTTTCTTTTTTAAATTGCCGAGTATTAAAATAGATAGGTTTTTCGTGGGGTTTTCTTTCCGTGCCATAATTAATGCAGGTTTCAATATCTTTAAAACCTTTCATTTCATAATTTTTAAACGTATCTGGAACTTCTGGCCGGTACTGGTAGCCATAGTAGGGGGTTTTGTCGTCCGGCTTTGCGTCTACCAATTGAATAAAATCGCCATCAAAAGGGCGCAGCCTCAGTTTTTTATCACGAAGCACTACGTATATATTGTTGGGGTTAAAAGTTTCTTTTTGGTAGGTAAGCGAAGTGGCTTTTATTTTAAACTGTATTTTTTTACTGTCTTTTGGTATTCGTATATAATATCCTTTAAAGTGCATTTGAAAAAGTCTAGAGCGCTGGTCCACCTTTTTAATTTCCAGTTGAAAAATGTTGTCAACCGTAATGGTTTGGCAGTAACCAAAAGTGGTGCTTAGTAGTATTAAAAATGATATGAGGTTTTTCATAACCTAAAATTTTATGGTCAGAATAGCTTCAGACAGTTATTTTTTTTATTTATCGTTGGTATTTTTATTTTTTTTTCGTGGCGATAGTTTATAAATAAGCCACCCAAAACCTACTATTAAATGTAGAAGTATAACGCTTATTACAATGATGGAAAATGTGCTCATGGATTTTTATTTATTCTCTTTTAAGCTCTGTATCAAGAAGGTTTAGGATTTTATCAATTTCCTGCAGTAGGGGTATATAATGGGCTGTTTCTGCACTCGTACTGGTAAGGATGAAGGTGAGCAGATTGTTTTCAAAAGTTCTTGTTTGTACGAGCGCATTATTGCTGAAATGGTGTTCCTTTGGTGGGATGTCGAGCACTTGTTGCGAAACCTTCGTTTGGTCAAAAACCGTTCGTATGCTTCCTTGTTCGCTGCGGAGTAAATCGCGCACGTTTTCACGTTGGGTACGCAAATCCTGCTCCTGAAACTTTATATTTTCCATTACCGATTCCCAGGAGGCAAGATGTATGCGCAGTTCGTTGTTTGATATATCTTTCAAGCTGCCGGAGTTTATCATTTCATTTAAAAGGGAATTGTTAGGGCTGAAGGCAATTTCAAATGCAAAAGCGTCAAAAAGCAATTGCGATAGGCGTTTTTCATTTGTCTTTATAGTATCATCAACAAAAGCTAAAATGCTTTTGGCACTTTCGTAATTTTTTTTGTTTACATCAATAAGGTTCTGCAACTTTTGCTGATTGGCACGAAATTCATTTTTAAGACCGTTCAGATAAGCCAGTTCCTTTGCCTGGGTAGCTTTTTCTTGGTTTGCATTGTTTATGCTTAGGGCTAGCAATATACCTATAACCACCAGTATTATTTCTCCCACAGCATATAGAAGGTATTTGCCCAGTCTATTGTTTGTGAGCATATCTATCCGAATGCGTCTAAAGATTTTCGCCATTTTTATTAAATAATTACCTTTTTACCCTAGGAGTATCAATCAAATATAATTCAATTTATTTTTATTGAAAGTGAGCACGATAGTAAGGTTTAACAACTGCTATATCTGAATCTTCCGCTATTCCATGGTGTTTTTTGAATCTTTTAAATAAGTAAATTTACTTAAATACCATATTATTGGTATAAAAAGGATTAAACATAGGGAAAATAGATAGTTCGAGGAGATAAGATCATTTCCCGTTTTTGTTTCCACAACGTTGTGTGAAACAAAGAAGAAAGTATTTCCGGCCCAATGCATGCTTCCGGTAAGCCATAAATTTTTTGTATTTACTAGCGGGATTATGAAAATTATCCCCAATAAAAACAGATAAAGAAGTGTATCGGGAGCGTCAGTAAGCCTATAAATATGGTTTAGTAAATAGATGGTTGCAGAGATAATTATAAGTAGAAGTGTGGAGACTTTATTTCTAAAATATCTATAAATCAGTCCCCGGGTCAATATATCTTCAGAAAAAGAAGAAAATATAACTCCAAAGGCAAAGGGCAAACTGCTCTTTATAAGCGTAGTGGCATCTGGAATGCTTACTACAATTTCAATACCTAAGGCAAGTGAAATTGTAAAGGGTATAGAATATAATAGCACACCCAGTAATATTCCGAAGCCTATATTTCTCAAAATAGTTTTTGAAAAGGGAAGTCCCCAACATTTTAAACCTTGTTTATTGTACCATTTTCCGAACAGCCACGCAGCTGTGATAAATAAAACTTGAAAAATGAAAAAGCCCAAGACATTGTTTTGGAACATTATCATGTATTCAGCAAGATGGTATAAAATAAATAATGTGATAAATGCCAAAGCTATTTTTAAAGTTTGATTGGCACTGTTTGATAGATTAGCCATAACTCTTCCTGAATTATAGGTGATTTTTATCTTTACTCTTCCCCAAGCTTTTGCTTTTTTGAGTTCCTTTTCCTCTATTTACGCTCCAATAAACGGAATTGTATGTACAAGAAAATAGCCTGTTAAACTAGCAAAAAGTATAGGTATAAAATATGTAAACCCCGTTAAAGTTGCTAAAAGATGGTGGGGCTCAAGGCTTTTTCTTTTCAGTTCCATTTCGAACAATTACAAAAAAAATTACCCGTGAATGGATTGGTGTTTTCCCAAATCTTTCATTACATCGGCTTCGAAGGAAAGTAGATCGTTCCACTTTTGGTCTACCTCTTTTCTATCACCGTATTGGCGTGCAAAGCCTAGAAACATTGTATAGTGATTTGCTTCACTTACCATCAGTTTCCTATAGAATTCTGCAAGTTCCTTGTCTTCCAGCTCTTCGCTGAGCAATCGAAAGCGCTCGCAGCTGCGCGCCTCAATCAAGGCTGCATATAGTAACCTGTGGACTAGTTGTGTGGTGCGGCTACCGCCTTTAGGGAAAAATTGTACAATCTGTAATACATATTCATCCTTTCGGTCACGCCCCAAAACCCAACCACGCTCCAGAATTTTGTCGTGAACCATTTTGAAATGGCTTATTTCTTCCTTAACCAAAGCAATCATTTCCTGAATGAGCTCAGTATATTCAGGAAAACTCACAATCAAAGAAACCGCCGTGGAGGCTGCCTTCTGTTCACACCACGCGTGGTCGGTAAGAATATCTTCTATGTTTTTCTCAACTATGTTTACCCAACGCGGGTCTGTGGGAAGTTTTAAACCAAGCATTTTAATTAAAGTTTAAGGTTAAAAGCTTAAAGCTTTCGGCTTATAGCTTATTTAAATATCCAAATCAAATTCCTTGCGCAACTTTTCAATTAATGGATTTTTTTCCTTCATTTTTTCAAATTTTTCGCGCGTGGTGTATGCATATCGCTTTTCGGAGGTTTCGTTTACGGTAATGTCTAAATCCACGTCGTAATTCTGAAGTTTCTCTCGCAAAAAACCTAACAGCTCATATTTTGCCCGCTCCACTTCGGTCTTTATGGTTTGATTGGGGAATTCAAGGTGAATGATGGAACCTTCCAGTTTTGGAACGCCCATCGTTAAATGTGAAAGCAGATTGTATTTCCCATCGCTTTCAACATTTGTAGTATATTCGGTCCAGGCAGCCTGCATTTCTTCTTCAGAAAATTCGTTTGTGGGAAGATTTTCAGCATCGGGCTGGTTTGCAACCAGTTCCTGTTTTATTTCTTGCTTTTTTTGAATGCTTTTTAGTGAAAGTGCAGAAACTTTTTTTGCATTTCTTTCTGCTAAGATTTGTGGGCGTTCAATTACTTTTTTAGGTTCTCCACTCTCAGGATTTTCTTTGGAAATGGTATTTTTAGACGTGTCATTTTCAGAAGAAATTTCTTCTGAAGGTTCTTGAACCGCACTATTTTTTTCCTCTATTTCTGCTCCAACTTTCTTAAAAGGCTTTGGTAACACATTTCCTGCAGAAGTTATTTTTTCTGAAGTATATATTTCGCTCTTAAAATAGGAGGGAGGTATTACGAAACGTCGGCCGTTATTGGAGTTTTTTTTTTCGCCCTGAAAAGTCAGGGAAGCAAGCTGCATCAAGCAAAGTTCAACAAGGAGCCGTTGGTTTTGGCTGTTTTTATATTTTAGGTCGCAAGTGTTTGCAATATCAATTCCATCAATCAAAAACTGTGTGCTTGTTTTTTGCGATTGCTCAAAATACATGGTTTTTACCTGTTCGCCAACTTCCAGAAGATTTATGGTTTCCTGATTTTTGCAAACAAGCAAATCGCGGAAGTGGGAGGCAAGGCCCATAATAAAATGGTGCCCCTCAAAGCCTTTTGAAAGTATTTCGTTGTAAGTAACCAAAACCTGCGGGATGTTGTTTTCCAAAAGCAAATCGGTAATCTGGAAATACCAAGTGTAATCAAGTACGTTCAGGTTTTCGGTAACTGCTTCGCGAGTAAGGTTTTTCCCAGCGAAACTTACTACGCGATCAAAAATGGAAAGTGCGTCACGCAAAGCACCATCGGCTTTTTGGGCTATGATGTGAAGCGCGTCGTCTTCGGCTTCAATGTTTTCCGCTTTTGCTACTTCTGCCAAGTGATCCTTAATATCACGAACCCCAATTCTTCTGAAATCAAAAATCTGGCAGCGTGAAAGTATGGTGGGTATTATTTTGTGCTTTTCGGTAGTCGCCAAAATGAAAATGGCGTGTTTCGGCGGTTCTTCCAACGTTTTCAAAAAAGCGTTAAAAGCAGCTGAAGAGAGCATATGCACCTCATCAATTATATAAACCTTGTATTTTCCAACCTGCGGTGGGATTCGAACTTGATCTATTAAGTTGCGAATATCATCTACAGAGTTGTTTGAAGCGGCATCCAATTCAAAAATATTGAATGCAAAATCCTCACCTTCCTTTTCGGTGCCGTCCTGGTTTATTTTTTTGGCGAGAATTCGAGCGCAGGTTGTTTTCCCCACACCACGTGGCCCTGTAAAAAGCAATGCCTGAGCAAGATGGTTATTTTCTATGGCATTTTCGAGCGTATTGGTAATAGCTTGTTGCCCAACAACGTCTTTAAAAACGGCAGGCCGGTACTTTCGGGCTGATACAATGAAGTGTTCCATAGTTCGGTAACAAATATAAAGATGTAGAGCGGGTTTTTAAAAAATAGGTGTTTGTATTTTCCTATATTTATTAACATTGGAGTACTTTTGCAAAGCAGGCCACCTTATCGCTGCCGAAGTTACTTCGGAAGAGGAAAGTCCGGACACCATAGGGAAGCATAGCGGCTAACGGCCGTCGTCCCGAACCAGTTTCGGGATAGGACTAGTGCAACAGAAAGGATGTACAGGTAATGCTGTAGTGAAATCAGGTAAACTCTATGCGGTGAAATGCCACGTAAACCTGTGCTTGAGGGTACCCGCCCGATGCAGGAGGGTAGGCAGATGGAGCGTTTCGGTAACGGAACGCCTAGATAAATGATAAGGTGCCGAACTAGTTTCGGTAACAGAACCCGGCTTACAGGCCTGCTTTTTTCTATTGAAGGTTCTCTGCCATTTCGCCCATCCATTGCTTAGCTTGAGATAGGGATTGGAAAGTTTTAAAAGGGGCTTTTATAAAGAACTTTTCAAAATTTGCAACTTTACGGGATGTTTCCGATTTATAAACTATTGCAAATGCAAACAGGTTGGGCAATTGAATGTTATATGAGTTTGGAGATAGGTTTCGGGAGTAATCATTTATCCTGTTCGAAATGTAACCAAAGGGCTTGTTTTGGTAAAATTGTGCGGAAAGTTCCTGAATTTTACCTACATCTTCATTATTCAATGTCATTCCTTCAATAAAGGTGGAAATCATGTAGTGCTCATAAAACTCAATTTTTACAAATTCGAGTTCAATGAGTTTTAAGGGCAGTATAAACATAAGGATAACTAAGCAAAAAAACTAAATATGGAACTTCCGTATTTCCGGGCCTCAATAAAATGTGGAAAATTGGAAAGATCATTTTGTTTAGCGTGTTCAATAATAAGAATTCCTTCGGTATTCAGCAAAGATTTGCTAATTATTTCTTCTAATAATTCTTTTAAAATTTCCGTTGAGAAATCATACGGAGGGTCTGCAAAAACAACATCATATTTTCCTGAAGCTTTTTCCAAATACTTGTTTACATCAGACTTTATGGTAGTAATGGGGAATTCAAATTCTTCTGAAACTTTGTTTATATATTGAACGCATCCTACATGCGCATCCACAGCTGTAATATTTTGAACACCGCGCGAGGCAAATTCAAAGCTAATGTTTCCGGTTCCGGCAAAAAGATCCAGAACCTTTATTTCATCAAAATAATAGCGAACCCTTAATATGTTGAAAAGGGCCTCTTTGGCAAAATCGGTAGTAGGGCGAACGGGGAGGTTTTTGGGCGCCGTTAATCTTCTTCCTTTATATGTTCCTGAAATGATACGCATTAAAGTACATTTTTTAATATGAAATGTTGGTGCGATTTTGCGGGGTTGAGATTAATTTTGTTCGAAAAATCAGAATCCAAAAATTCTAAATTTCGGATGTAGGAATAAGCAATTTTGAAATTTTCGTCTTCTTTTTCAATTTCACCCAACAGTACTACTGGAAGATTTTCTGGGCTTAGGCTTAATTGTTCCATACAGAAAAGAGTGTAATAGATAAAATCTTCGGGAGTTTTGTAAGTGTAGCTATTGCAAAGCTGCAATCCGCTATTCTTAAATACAATACAATCGAAACTGTTTTTTTGAAAGTGCAAATACATTTTGGGCAGCGAGTATTTTTCTTTTTCAAGAATTGTTTTCAGCATTACGGTAACGGAATGGTAGTAGCTAAAGGAACCGTACTTTTCAAAGAAAAAATTGTTGATATTCATAAAAGGGACATACACCACAACAATCTCCAAATTTTCCAGAAAATCATGGGCCATGTAGTCATTGGCCAATATTCTGGAGTTGAACTTTAAATATTCGCTGGCTTTGGTTTCATCAAAAAGGGTAGCGGGCACTAGGCTATAGACGGGTGTGGAGTATACCAAGGAAACTCCGCTGAAAGTACTATTCAATATGTTATTTGTGAACATAATGGATTCTATCTCCATGAGCAACTCTTCTGGAGTAGTACTATAGTCAAGTTTTTTCTCCAGGAAAAAAATAGCCTCTTCGTTTTCTGGATTTGTTACCAAAAAAGAAAGCCCGTTCAAAGAAACTTGAACGGACAGTCTATTGTTTATAGTATTTTGTATTTTAGTTGTCTTTTGCTGCATCGTAAATTTTAGGCCAATTTCCGGTAGTATTTACCTCTTCCAAAGAGCCTACTTTAATGTCTGGACCGTTAACACCATCTACGGATTGTACTTGAACTTCCTGCGCTAAAAGGTCTTTATTTAAATCTGCCAATATAACCTTCTTTGCCACTTTTGCTTCAAATACTGAGTAAGTAGCATCATTCTTAACTATTTTTCCTGCTTTAAGTTCAAATTTAGCATCAACTCCTTCCACGGGAACGTTCATCATCGTTTTATACCTGTCTGTATTTCCGTAAAGGGAATCTTTAACAGGAGTAAAGCCCAATGTATCAATCAAGGATTCTTCAATGAAATAACCCTCATCTATACCAAAAGCTTTGTTTTTTGCAACATCGGCATAACTTGTGTCGCGTCTTTGCGTAATTGCAAATTTTGCAGTATCAATGAAACTAATCAAACTGTCCCAATCACCTGTAAAGCTTCCAGTTATTTCTTTGTGTGCAAGCTCTGCGGCCTGAATATCTTTTAAATTCTTAATTACCTTGGCATAGCGAGCTTCCTTAACTTTATTGAATTCAACAGGGCCCATTACAGAGTTGTAAAGTTTCCAGCCTAAGAAGATGATGACAATCCAAAGAACAATCTGAATTACTAATTTCATTATTGATATTATTTAAGTGTTGATTTTACTAAAAGGTCTATCGCAAATCTACAATTTTTTTTTGTTCACAAAAGTATATTCCGAAAAAATCATACCTATCTTTAAACCCTCATTGATAGCAGCAAATGATGAATGTATCAGAATTTTACAGTTTTTTAAAAAATGATTTTCCACATACAACCACCACAAAACAGGATATTGCACTTCAATTATTGGCAAAATTTGTTCTGGGCACGAATAAGAATGAAACATTTTTATTGAAAGGATACGCTGGAACCGGAAAGACAACAATCGTAGGTTCATTGGTAAAAAATTTATCAAAAGTTAAAAAGCGTTCCGTGTTACTGGCGCCAACGGGAAGAGCGGCAAAAGTGATAAGCAACTATTCTAACAAACAGGCTTTTACCATCCATAAAAAAATTTATTTCCCGAAGAGTGAAAAAGGCTCGGTTTCCTTCACCTTACAGCAAAACAAGCATCGCGATACTATTTTTATTGTGGATGAAGCTTCAATGATTCCTGATATCAATCAAGATTCAAAATTATTTGAAAACGGTTCGCTGCTCGACGATTTAATGCAGTACGTATATAGTGGCAATAATTGCAAGTTGCTTTTGATTGGCGATTCCGCACAGCTTCCACCCGTCCACTTGGACATAAGTCCCGCGCTGGATGCACAACTGCTTGAAAACCAATATAACCGAGAAGTAATAATGTTAGAGTTGGACGAAGTGGTTCGGCAGCAAAAAGACAGTGGTATTTTGGAAAATGCCACAAAAATCAGAGAACGCCTTGATGATGAATTATTTGAAGCATTTAAGTTTTCTGGAGCAAATTTTCCAGATATTATCCGTCCCGTTGATGGCCAAGAAATAATGGATGCCATTAATGATAGTTATACCACCTTGGGAAATGAAGACACCGTTATTATAGTACGTTCTAACAAACGGGCAAATCTTTACAATCAAAGCATTCGCGAGCGTATCCTTTTTCAGGAATCAGAACTTTCGGCAGGCGATTATTTAATGGTCGTAAAGAACAATTATTTTTGGGTGGACAATGCAAGTGAAGCTGGATTTGTTGCCAATGGTGATATTGTAGAAGTTTTGGAAATATTCGCTTTCAAAGAGTTATATGGTTTCCGTTTTGCTGAAGTAAAAATGAGAATGGTGGATTATCCTAATATGAAACCTTTGGAAACGGTACTTCTTTTAGATACGCTTACTTCTGAAAGTCCATCGCTCACTTATGATGAATCCAACAAACTTTATCAGGAAGTTATGAAGGATTACGCAACTGAAAAATCTAAATACAAGAAATTTTTAGCTGTAAAGAATAATAAATATTTTAATGCACTACAAGTGAAATTCAGTTATGCCATTACCTGTCACAAATCGCAGGGAGGACAATGGAATACTGTATTTGTAGAGCAACCGTATCTTCCCAATGGTATAGATAAAGAATACCTTCGTTGGCTTTACACTGCAATTACCAGAGCTCGTGAAAAACTGTACTTAATAGGTTTTAAGGACGAATTTTTTGTAGATTAGTAGTCCATGGAAAACTTGGATATCATCATCAGTATTTTTCTGGGCATCGGTTTGGCCGCTGCCGTAGGTTTCCGTGTTTTTTTACCATTGTTGGTTTTGAGTTTAGCTGGCTATTGCGAAGTAATCCCTTTGAATGAAAGCTGGCAATGGATGGGAAGCTTGACAGCTATGATAACTATGGGTGTTGCAACTGTCGTAGAAATATTTGGATATTATATTCCTTGGCTCGACAATTTGCTGGATACGATAGCATTGCCCTTGGCAACCTTGGCCGGAACGGCAGTTATGGTTGCTACAATTGCAGATCTGAGCCCAGTAGTCACGTGGTCTTTGGCTATTATAGCCGGAGGTGGCACGGCTGCATTAATTAAAGGAAATGCTTCCGCAGCACGGTTAACTTCAACCGCCACAACAGCTGGTACGGCTAACCCTATATTAGCAACAGTGGAAACAGCAATTGCTGTAGTTATGGCTTTTGCTTCGATATTTATACCTATTTTGGCTTTTGTACTTGTGGTATTTTTGTTTTTTGTGATATTCCGATTCTATAAAAAGCTTCGCAAAAAAAGATTGCCACCCACTTAAACTTCTTATTTTTGAAATCATTTTTAAAAACTTCGACTTGAAAATAATAGCAATGATTCCCGCACGATATGGTGCGTCTCGATTTCCTGGAAAATTAATGCAAGATTTGGCGGGTAAACCCGTAATCGTTAGAACATATGCAGCTGCAAAAGCAACCAATCTCTTTGATGATGTATATGTAGTTACCGATAGCGATGTGATCTTTCAAGAAATCGAAGCCAACGGTGGCAAGGCAATCATGAGCCAAAAGGAGCACGACTGCGGAAGTGACCGTATTGCCGAAGCCGTGGAACATATGGATGTGGATATTGTGGTAAACGTTCAAGGGGATGAACCTTTTACTAGCCGTGAAGGTTTGGAAAAAGTTTTGGCAGTGTTCAATGAACCCGATGCAGACAAAATTGATTTGGCTTCATTAATGTCCGAAATACATGATTGGAAAGAAATCAATGACCCAAACACCGTAAAAGTAATTGTAGATAAAGACAATTTCGCACTTTATTTTTCACGTTCACCCATTCCATACCCCCGCGATAAAAATGTGGCAATCCAATATTATAAGCATAAAGGAATTTATGCGTTCAGAAAACAAGCCATTATGGACTTTTATCGCTTGCCAATGCGTTCCCTGGAAGCGGTAGAAAAAATAGAATGTATACGTTATTTGGAATACGGAAAAAATATAAAAATGACCGTTTCAAATACTACAGGGGTTGAAATTGACACTCCCGAAGACCTAATTAGGGCAAATAAACTACTGAAGGAAAGTAAACCCGATGCAGTTAACAATAAGTTCCGGAATTTTCCAATGGTACCAAAAGTCGTTTTTGGGGAAGGCTGTTTTGATCAACTTACGTCAATTTTATCTTCCCATAAAAAAGAAAAGGCACCGTTTATATTTTTAGTTGACGATGTTTTTGAAAAAAATACCGAATTTTTGGATAGAATCAACCTTCGTTTTAATGACAAATTGATTTTCATTTCAGCAGAAGAAGAGCCCAAAACATCACAGGTAGATGAACTGGTAAAAAATATACAAACCGAATTTACCCATGCACCTTCAGGAATAATTGGCATTGGCGGTGGAACAGTAATGGACCTTGCAAAGGCCGTTTCCATTATGCTTACCAATAACGGCAGTGCTGCGGATTATCAAGGTTGGGATTTGGTAAAGCAGAAAGCAATTTACCATGTAGGCGTTCCCACGATTTCAGGAACTGGTGCCGAAGTTTCACGAACAACAGTACTAACGGGCCCTGTGCGTAAATTGGGTATTAACAGTGATTTTACGCCATTTGACCAAGTAATCCTTGATCCTGAACTCACAAAGGGGGTTTCTAAAAACCAATGGTTCTATACCGGTATGGATTGCTTTATCCATTGTGTGGAATCCCTGAATGGTACTTTTTTAAACGCCTTCAGCCAAAGTTATGGCGAAAAGGCCTACGATCTTTGTTTGGAAATTTTCTTGGGAGATTCCCTTTCTGATGAGGAAGCAAGGGCAAAACTTATGATGGCATCTTGGCATGGCGGCATGAGTATTGCCTATTCTCAGGTTGGGGTTGCCCATGCGATGAGCTATGGGCTTGGCTATGTTTTGGGTACAAAACATGGCGTGGGCAACTGCGTTGTTTTTCAGCATCTGGAAGAGTTTTACCCAAAAGATGTTGCACTATTTAAAGAAATGGTGAAAAAACATAATGTTGAAATACCACAAGAAATTTGTAAAGATCTTTCTAAAAAACAGATGGATACCATGATTACTGTTGCTCTAGGAATGGTTCCGTTATGGGAGAACGCTCTGGGAAGAAATTGGGAAACTATAATCACCCCTGAAAAACTTAGAGAATTATACCTAAAAATGTAATAATACCGACATTAGAATGGGTCTGACAAAATTCATTTTTGAAAAATTAATGGGATGGAAAATTGAGGGTTCTTTTGATCGTTCAGTTAAAAAATCTGTAGTGATTGTAGTGCCGCACACTAGTTGGCACGACTTCTATATTGGGGCTTTTACCAGAAGAATTTTAAAAATTGAAATAAATTACATCGCTAAAAAAGAATTGTTCAAATGGCCCTTTGGATGGTATTTCCGTTGGATGGGAGGTGCGCCTTTAGATAGGAGCCCGGGACAAAACCAAGTAGAGGCTATTGCAGAAATTTTCAGAAAAAAGAATGAGTTTCGCCTGGCGTTATCTCCTGAAGGAACCCGGAAAAAAGTAGCAGTATGGAAAACAGGGTACTATTATATAGCTTTGGCAGCAAATGTACCCATTATTACGGTGGCTTTTGATTATCTTACAAAGAAAGTAATCATTGGAGAACCTTTCTATCCTAGCGGTAATATAGATGAAGACACATTAAAATTGCGGGCCTTTTACAAAGGTATTGTGGGAAAAAACAAAGCTTTTTCTTAATAAAAATTGTTAAAAAACATAAAGTTTCCATCATTTTAAAATGTTGATAATCAGTAAATTGTTGTTAAAAAATAGTTAAGCAGTCTAAAAAGATTTCCATATATAAATTCTAAGTATTATTTATGCACTGATACAGTATCTTATTCAATTCAATCTTAAACTTTTAAAAAAAAAATATGAGAAAAATGAAATATTTAATTCCAATTATGGCATTGGCACTTACTGTAATATCTTGTAGTAATGATGACGATGGTGGCGGAGGAGGTGAAGAAACTCCGAACCCAGTTTTGGCAACTGTTTTTGCTACTAGTAATACCAACAGCTCTATTGTAGCATATAATTTTACTCCTAATGGGATATTGCTTAATTCCTTCGTAACTGGTTCCAGTGATAATGAAGGCATTTATTATGATGAGGAAGAAGATGAACTAATTGTAAATTCCAGAAGCCAGTCTGTAATAAACTCCTATTCAAATGTTGAAAACACGGAAGATGGAGGTAACTTAAACCTTTTTCTTTCAAGCGATTCAGTTTTAGAGAGTCCGCGTGATATTGCTGTAAAAGATAATGTTTATATTGTATCCGATAACGCAGATGTGGATGGCAATCCTGATACACCAGACGGCAGATTTTTTATTTTTACATGTGATAATTCCGTTTACACCCTTCGGAATACGGTAACTGTAAATTATGCTGTTTGGGGAATTGAGCTTATTGGAAATGATCTATATACTGTAGTTGACAAAACTGCTGATGTAGCGGTTCTTAAAAATTTCATTTCAACCTATACTACTGACGTTACAGCTACTCCTGATAAGCGGATTACTATTGAAGGTATAACGCGTACACACGGAATTACCGAAGATGGAGGTTTTGTAATACTAACAGATATTGGTGATGCAGCTAATGAAAGCGATGGAGGATTTCACTTTATAAGTGGTTTTGTAGCTAAATTTGATGCAATTCCAAATGGAGGTACCCTTACCGTAACAGGAAATCAAGTAAGAGTTTCTGGCGCGTTGACCGAATTAGGTAATCCAGTTTCGGTAGAATATGACAGTCCAAGTCAGACAGTTTTCATTGCAGAACGTGCTAATGATGGCGGAAAAATTCTATTCTTTAATGAAATAGGAGCAGGTGGAAATTTAGTTCCTACCTTAAGTTCTCCATTTGCTGGAGCATCCTCGTTATTCTATATTGATAGATAAACTTATAGTTTTAGAATAAATAAAAAAGCCACCGTTTAGGTGGCTTTTTTATTAGTTTTTATTCCTCAGAAGACTCTTCCATGGTATGATACACATTTTGTACATCATCGTCTTCTTCTATTTTTTCGAGAAGTTTTTCAACATCTGCAGCCTGTGCTTCGGATAATTTTTTGGTAACCTGCGGAATACGCTCAAAACCAGAGGAGAGAATCTCAATGCTATTTTCTTCAAGATAGGATTGAATGGCTCCAAAACTTTCAAATGGCGCATAAATCATAATACCGTCCTCATCCTCAAAAATTTCCTCCACGCCGTGATCTATTAGTTCAAGCTCCAACTCTTCAATATCCAACCCTTCTGGGTTTATACGGAAGTTACAGGTGTGGTCAAACATAAAAGATACAGAGCCCGAAGTGCCCAAACTACCGTCACATTTATTAAAATAACTGCGAATATTGGCAACGGTTCGGGTATTGTTATCGGTAGCAGTTTCTATTAAAATTGCAATACCGTGGGGAGCGTAGCCTTCAAAAAGAACTTCTTTGTAATCTCCCAAACTTTTGTCGCTTGCACGCTTTATGGCACGTTCCACGTTATCCTTTGGCATGTTTACTGCCTTTGCATTTTGAATAACAGCGCGAAGTCTGGAATTTGCGTCCGGATCGGGGCCTCCTTCTTTTACTGCCATTACAATATCTTTCCCAATACGTGTGAAAGCCTTGGACATTGCAGACCAACGCTTCATTTTTCTTGCTTTTCTGAATTCAAAAGCTCTTCCCATAATTTTAAACTATTTTGTTTGCAAATTTAAAAATTTGAACGGCATTACAAATTTTATTTCTACCTACCCAATAAGTTCGTCAATAATCTTTGCAAGCTCAAAGTCCTTTTCTGTAACACCGTCTGCATCGTGTGTAGAAAGGTAGATCTCCAAGGAGTTGTAAACATTGCTCCATTCGGGATGATGCTGCAATTTTTCAGCTTCAAAGGCAATGCGTGTCATAGCCGAAAATGCCTCTTTAAAGTCCTCAAATTCAAAGATAGTGTGCAGGGCACCCTCGTGGTAATCCCACCCTTCAAATTCCTTCAATTTTTCTTTAATTTCCTTTTCAGATAAAGCTTTCATAATATTTTTATTTAATTGATATAATTTCTTCATTTAAACTGCACTCTTCTATTACTTGTGAAACAGTGATTTGGTGAGAATCTGGCAATTTGTTGTATTTTGGAAGTAGTGCTTTGTACAAATCTTCATTACTGCTAAAAACACTTTTAAATATAGGCATTTTATCTCCTATTTTTGAAGCGATTTCCTTAAAAAGATCCTCATGGTGCACCATATCATTGCTGGCTAGATGAAAAATTCCGTGAAGCGACTGGTTAATTATATAATGTATTTGCTGGCAAACTTTGTTTACAGTAGTAGTAGATATTACAAGGTTTGGATATACTTCAAACGGAGCGTGGTGGCGAATGCACTGACGCAGATGAAGAATTTCTGGAGAATTAATTCCTAGTACCATCGGCAATCTCAATATTGCAGTTTGTGAGGGAATATTTTCCAATAATAATTTTTCCGTCGAAATAGTATGCTTTCCTAGGCTAGAGGTAGGGAGCGGGGGGTCATTTTCATAAGATGGGTGTGTGGATTTACCTTCAAAAACTTCCACGGAAGAAATATACAAAACGGAACAGCTCCTATTCAATAGCGCATAATTCACAATTTCTTTATGAGCTTCGTATAGATTGTTAAAATCGCCGCTTAAAGCAGAAACAATAATCGTTGGCTGAATTTTATTCAATAGCACCAGCATAGAATCTTCTTCCACACAAAAATTATGGAAAACTTGATTTTCAGAAAAAGTACCCTGTTGCTGACAGTAGGTGCAGTGTACGTCAAAATAGGAGCGTAGTTCTTTGTACAGCGCATTGCCAATAAAGCCACTGCCTCCCAAAATTAAAATCCGTTGCCTTTCTTCTTTCTTCTTCATTTAATTTTTTTCATCACTTTAAAAAATGGACAATTTAGTTTTTGTGGTGAATTGTTCCAAAGCCTGCATTCCCAAATATGAATTTCCTTTTGGATTTAGCGCAGGCGCCCAGGTTGCAATGGTGAAACAATGCGGTAAAAGTGCAACAATTCCACCGCCCACGCCACTTTTACCTGGCAAGCCCACCTCAAAGGCAAACTCTCCAGCTTCATCGTAAAATCCGCAGGTTAGCATAATGGCATTGATTCTTTTTACTTGGCTGGAAGTTAAGTGCTGTATGTTTTTTAAACACTTTCCTTTGTTAGCGAAAACGAAAAAAGCATTGGTAAGTTGCCTGCAATCCATCATTATGGAACATTGGTGGAAATAAAAATCCAAAACGTCCTCAACCTTGTTGTTTAAATTTCCGTACGATTTTAAAAGATTTGCAGCCGCATAGTTATTGAAGCCAGTTTTGCGCTCAGATTCGGCAACTTTTTCGTTATACATGATGGTATCATCGTGTGTCAATTCCTGAACAAAATTCAGAAAATCTTCCTTTGGGTTTTTTAAGTGCGAAAGCAGCACGTCAGCAATTACGATAGCTCCCGAATTGATCAACGGATTTCTAGGGATGCCATCCTCAAGCTCCAAAAGCGAAAGATGGTTGAATGGGTTACCGGAAGGCTCTACATCCACCCGTTCCCACAAATCATTTCCTACCAGTTGAAAAGCTTTGGCAAGTGAAAGCACTTTTGAAATACTTTGGATTGAAAATTTTTCCGAGGAATCGCCCACCGAATAATTTTCACCCGTTATCAATTGTAGGTGAATTCCCAGTTTGTTCTTTGAAATATTTGCCAATTCAGGAATATAACTTGCAACTTCACCCGTATTTTCAATTTTTTTGAGTGATGTGTGTATTTCTTCTAAAATTGCTTGATAATCCAACATTAACCTTTATAAAATGGTGTTTTCACAATTGTTGCTGCAACTGGCTTATTTCTGATTTGAATAAAAATTTCGGTACCGGGCGCACTATTTTCAGTAGTTACATAACCCATCCCGATGCCTTTGTTTAATGAAGGTGCCATCGTGCCGCTGGTAACTGTGCCGATTTTTTTTCCGTCTTTATCAACAATCTCGTAATCGTGGCGCGGGATACCGCGTTCGTTCAGTTCAAAACCAATTAGTTTTCTTTTGACACCTTCTTCTTTCTGCTTTTTTAGGTTTTCAGAATTGATAAAGTCTTGTGTAAATTTTGTAATCCAGCCCAAACCAGCTTCCAATGGTGAAGTGGTATCGTTTATATCATTTCCGTAAAGGCAGAAACCCATTTCAAGTCTAAGCGTATCGCGTGCGGCCAGTCCAATGGGTTTTATTCCGAAATCCTTTCCTGCTTCCATCACTTTATTCCAAACTTGTTCCACTTCAGAATTCTTGCAATAAATTTCAAAACCGCCACTGCCCGTATAGCCTGTTGCACTGATGATTACGTGCTCTATGCCTGCAAAATCGGCTACTTTAAAATGATAAAATTTTATGCCACTCAAATCTTCCGATGTAAGTGATTGCATAGCTTCCACAGCTTTTGGCCCTTGGATGGCCAACAGTGAATAATCATCGGAAAGGTTGCGCATTTCGGCGCCCATGGTGTTTTGTTTTGTAATCCAATCCCAATCCTTGTCAATGTTTGATGCGTTTACCACCAATAAATATTTTCCGTCCTCAAACTTGTAAACAATCAAATCGTCCACAATTCCGCCCGTTTCGTTGGGCATACAATTGTATTGGGCCTGGCCATCCACAATTTTTGAAATATCGTTGCTACATACTTTTTGGATTAAATCCAACGCGTTTGGGCCAGTAATTAAAAATTCACCCATATGCGAAACGTCAAAAACGCCTACGCCCTTGCGCACGGTTTCGTGTTCTGCATTTACGCCTTCGTATGAAACGGGCATATTGTAACCCGCAAACGGCACCATTTTAGCGCCCAATTGTTCGTGTATGTGTGAAAGTGCTGTGTTTTTCATGTGATATTGATTTATTAGAAAAATCCTTTTAAGGTCGTTAAAGGAAAAGTTCGTAAAATTATCGCTTAGCTATTAAATAAAAATTTACGCAAATGTATCACAATCCTTAAAAGGTAACGAGGGTTTCACAGGTTTATTTTTGACAATCGGTGCGTTAAAATCATCTTAATCGGATGTAAGATTCCCAATGTTTTCAATACTTTTAAAAGAAAAACCATGGCCACAACCACTTCCATCAATCCTTATAATGGAAAGGAATTGAAATCGTATAAAAACCACACAAAAAAGGAAATTTCCGAAATTATCGATAAAGCCGACGAACGTTTTTACAGTTGGCGTGAAACATCTTTTGCCGAAAGAAAAAAGCTGATGTTGGCAGCAGCTGCAGAATTGAAAAAAAACAAAAGGGAATATGCCGAAACAATGACTTTGGAAATGGGAAAGCCTATTTATCAGGCCATTGCGGAGATTGAAAAGTGTTCATGGGTGTGTGAATATTATGCCGAAAATGCCGAAAAGCAACTTCAAAACGAAGTAATAAAGACCGATGCCCACAAAAGCTACGTAAGCTACGAACCACTTGGTGTCGTGCTCGCAATTATGCCATGGAATTATCCGTTTTGGCAAGTTTTTAGATTTGCTGCACCAGCTTTAATGGCAGGCAATATTGGTGTTTTGAAACACGCTTCAAATGTTTTTGGAAGTGCTTTAAATATTGAAAAAGTATTTAACAGGGCAGGGTTTCCAAAAAACTGTTTTACCACTTTATTAGTTGGAAGTGATGCTGTTGAAGGAATTATTGAAAATGAAAAAATAAAAGCAGTAACGCTTACCGGAAGCGGTCCTGCGGGTTCTTCCGTGGCATCGGTTGCGGGTAAAAATATTAAAAAAACGGTATTGGAGCTTGGCGGAAGCAATGCGCTGATCGTGATGAAAGATTGCGACATGGACAAAACGATAGACACTTGTGTGCAGGCCCGTTTCCAAAATACTGGGCAGAGCTGTATAGCAGGAAAACGCTTGCTGATTGACGAATCTATTTCGGAAGAATTTGTTGAAAAAATGCTTGTGAAAGTTCGGGAATTGAAAAGTGGTGACCCTATGGACGAGGAAACTTATATTGGAACATTAGCACGTGAGGATTTGGCAAAGGATCTGGAAAAACAGGTTAATGCATCCGTAAAAGCGGGAGCTAAAATAAGGATAGGAGGAAAGCGGCAGGGTGCTTATTTTGAACCTACTATTTTAACAAACGTTGCTAATAAGATGGCCGTATTTAATGAAGAAACCTTTGGGCCGGCACTTTCCGTGACAACATTTAAAACTGCGCAAGAAGCTATTTCGCTTTCAAATTCTTCAAAATTTGGATTGGGCGTTTCCATTTTCACCAAGAATATTGAGGAAGCCGAAAAGCTCGCTTTTCGTTTTGATGAAGGCGCGGTTTTTATAAATGAATTGGTGAAAAGCGACCCACGATTGCCCTTTGGTGGAATCAAAAAAAGTGGTTATGGACGCGAGCTCAGCGAACACGGTATTCGGGAGTTTGTGAATCGAAAAACAGTGTTTATCAATAAATAAAAAAAAGCCACGAATGCACAAATAGCATATTATTATTAGTGTATTTGTGACCTAAGAGGGATTATCCCTTTTTCAAAAATTCTTCTTTTCTTTGAATTTCTGGTTTTGGGATGTTGTTTTTTTCCAAAAATGAATAGAATTTTTTTCCTTCTTTTTCCATTATAGTTTCATAGCGTTTCTTTGCTTTTGAAAACTCATCGGAAATCAGTTCGTAATTTGCTTTTGAAGCTCCAGAAACCTTGTTGAAATTTGATGCTACATTGCTGTAAAGATCGCCCATTTTTTCACGTAATTCAGGTTCTGCAGAGGCAACATAATTATCGCCAGTGGTAATTACCAAGTCTTTCCGAAGGTTCTCCAAAGCATCAAATAGCTTTTGGGCTTCTTTTTTCCCTTTTGGATTTTTCTCAATTACTTCAGTAGCTTTTGCTTGTGTTTCGGTGATTTGATATACCATATACGCCAAATCCTCTACCATATTGAATAATTCATCGGTGAGAGTTTCCTGTTCTTTTCGCTGTTCTAAAGTGGTGACCGATTTGTCATCATATTTAACTTCAATGTTATGAGTATAGGTTTCCTTCCCTTTTGTCAGTACTATTTTATATTTTCCTGCAGGAACTCTTGGAGCAGTAAAACCGCTAAAAGCGAGGGTTTTGGCTTGTGCCATTTTTGGAGCCACAGTACTAAAATCCCAGTTCACAATATTAAACCCTTTTGATTTTCCAGGATTGAGTGTCGTTATTTTATTGCCTTCCATATCTTGCACTTCCATCTCCATTTTTCCAAACGTATGGCGTTTTTTCAAGTAATATGCAATTTGTGCAGCGTTGGTTTTATTTTCACCTACAAATTGTGTTTCAGTTCCAAAACTTCCACTAAAACCGCTATCTTCGGTCATTGTGAATGGTTCAGTCTTAAAAAAATGAACGTCCTTATTTAATATTTCAGAATTTAATTCACGCAGGGGACTTATATCGTCAATAATAATAACACCGCGTCCGTGGGTACCCATCACCAAATCATTTGTTCGTTTTTGTAAATCAATAAAATGAACAGCCACAGGAGGCAACTTGTTTGTAAACTGAGACCAGTTTTTTCCACCATCTACTGTAACATAAAGTCCAAATTCAGTGCCCAGGAACAGTAAATCTTCATTTACGTAATCTTCTTGAATATTTCTGACAAATGCTTTTGAATCTATATCATCTGAAATTATAGACTTCCAAGTTTTGCCATAATCAGTGGTTTTCAATGTGTATGGCTTCATATCGCCGGTAGTATGGCCTTCAAAAACTGCATATGCAGTCCCTTTGCCGTGAACACTGGCCTCAATGTGGTAAACCCAAGTATTTTTAGGGATTCCCACAAGATTTTCGGTAAGGTTGGTCCAAGTTTTTCCGCCATCGGTAGTAAGCTGCACATTTCCATCATCGGTTCCCACCCAAATAATATTTTCGTCCATTGGCGATTCAGCAATTGTGAAGATGGTGGTGTGCTTTTCCGCTCCGCTGTTATCAACCGAAAGTCCACCAGAAATGGCTTGATCCTGTTTAGCTTTATCATTTGTTGTTAAATCTGGTGAAATTATGGTCCAGCTATCGCCCATATCGTCGGAACGGTGCAAAAATTGACTTCCCATATAAAATCTATCCGGAGCGAAATTGCTTACGGCCATTGGCGCATTCCAATTAAAACGAAGCTCCGCATCACCTTTTTTGGGCTGGGGTTGCACAGTGGTTGTTCTGTTTAGGTCCACGTCATAACGCCAAACGTTTGCTGCGCCCTGCATTTCTGAATAAATAATGTTCTTGGTAGGGTGCTTTAAGACTCTAAAACCATCACCATAGCCTACACTGTTCCAGTGCCGTGCAGAAACACCGCCAGGGGCAGATGAGGGTCCATACCAGGAACCGTTGTCCTGTAATCCTCCGTACACATTGTAAGGTTGGGCATCGTCAACACTTATGTGATAAAATTGAGAAAGCGGAAGATTCTCCACAATTTCAAAAGTAGAGCCCCCATTCCAGGATCGGTAAACCCCGCCATCTGTTCCCGAATAGATAATATCACTATTATTTATATCGAAAACAACATCGTGAATGTCGCTATGCATATTCCCTAGATTTTTGAAAGTTTTACCTCCATCGCGACTTATAGAACCTGTTAAGCCACCTTTCACTATGATATCAGGATTTTTAGGATCGATAGTTATTCGTGAAAAATAAAAAGGGCGCACGGTAAGCCCAAAATCATTATTTAAATGTTCCCAAGAATTACCGCTGTCGTTTGATCTCCAAAGCCCGTTGGTTTCTTTTTCACCAGTTTCAATTACCGCATAAATTATTTTACTGTCGCTTGGTGCCATTGCAATCCCAATGCGCCCCAGTTTTCCCGATGGAAGATCATTTGTTAATTTATTCCAAGTTTTCCCTCCATCGATGGATTTATAAATTGCACTGTTTTCGCCACCAGAATTGAAACCCCAGCCCGTCCTTCGGAACTGCCACATAGAAGCAAAGAGGACGTTGGGATTTTTGGGATCCATTAAAACATCTGAAGCACCAGTGGAGGATCCTACATATAGAATTTTTTTCCACGTTTTTCCCCCATCGGTGGTTTTATACACACCACGGTCTTCACTGTCACTCCAAAGTGCACCCAAAACGCCCACATATATTTCATCTGTTTTGTTTGGATTTATGACAATGGAAGCAATGCGTTCTGAATTTTCAAAACCTGGAATTTCTTTCCAGTTGTTTCCGCCGTCCGTACTTTTAAATAAACCATTTCCCACCGAAACTGAGTTTCGGGTCCAAGTTTCACCTGTTCCTACCCAAATAACTTCGTCTGGGTTTTTGGGATCTAATGTTATAACCCCTATAGATTGCGCATGTTCATCAAAAATTGGGGCAAACGTTGCGCCGCCATCACTAGATTTCCAAACCCCGCCACCTGCGGCACCAGCGTAAAGAATACGTGCGTTGGTAGGATGGTTTTCAAGATCGTTTATACGACCACTCATGAGGGCAGGTCCAATATGCCGGGCTTCCATATTGCCAAAAAGTTCCTTTCCCTTGAGCACTGTTTCTTGAGCGTAAAAATGCGGAAGTGAGCCAAAGGCTGCAAAAAGTATAAGAATCAATTTTTTCATTACGGTTGGTTTTTAAGGTTGGGCGCTTTGAATATTAATTAAAAAAAATCCCCGTTCATACAGGGATCTTATTTTCAAAATATATTGTTATTCCTTTTTTTCTGAATTTTCGGAAGTCACAGGAAATGCAAAGATAGCTTTGTCAATTTCGGGATTAACAATTACCTCTTTTAACTGAATTCCTTGCCCTGCCATAGAAAGTGCGAAAGGGAAATATAATCCTTCAACTTCTTGATAATCGCTCATGGTGCTAACATTCATCTGGCCTTTCATAGGACCTTGAGTAATGGGATGTTCTGAAACAATTGGCACAAATGTTTCTGTATCAAAATAATGATAGGAAACATTAGGCTGCTCTACACCATCAACCGTAATAGGGGACTGGGTAAGTTTTATTTTGTATGTTTCAGTACCATCTTTTGTTTCTTTACCCATAAGCTCTACAGTGAAACCTTTGTCTTTATAGTTTAAAAACGGGGAGGGAAAGTCATTAATCTGCTTTTTCATATTTTCAGTAGCTTCGGCATCGCTTTTTTCTGGCAGCATTGTCATAAAATTGGTGCTCCACATTGTTTCCCCATCAAAGGCTTGCTGTACAATTTCTTGACCTTGAAAATTAATCTTTACCAGTTGGTTTCCGTCTTTAGTTTGGAATACTTCTACAGGTATTTCCATGCCTTGGGTATTTGCCGTTGCAGTCATTTTTACAGCCTGTAATTTTTCCCACGAAGCTTTTCCGCCTGTGTTTTCAAAATAGTTGTTAATGATTTCATCTGCAGTTTGCGCAGACATAGGAACAATAGCAGTAAATAAAAAAAGGATGACAAGTGTTTTAATGGTTTTCATAAAATGTTTTTTTTAAATTTCAGTAAATATAAGACTATCAGTTTTATAAAAAGTTACAGGTTAATATTTTTCTGGAATATGTTTTAAAAAGTATCTTTACTTAAAACTAAAAATCATGAAATTCGGAAAAGTGGACGACCCCGGAAATATAGACTTTTCACTTCCGCCGGACCACCCCGGAACAAAAGTCCTGCTGTCGAAGTATAAAAAGGCAATTCCACCAAAGCTCTATGTAGGCTGTGCAAAATGGAACAAGGCAGATTTAAAAGGCTTTTATCCGCGTGGGACAAAAGATGAACTGACATATTACGCAACCCAGTTCAATAGCATTGAGCTGAATGCAACTTTTTACAGAATTTTTCCTGCAGATACCTTTTCGGGCTGGTATGAAAAAACACCTGAAAATTTCAGGTTTTTTCCTAAGTTTTTTCAAGGAATTTCCCATTGGAAAAGGCTTCAGGATTGTGAGGAAACCTTAAATGAATACATTTTGAATTCATCAAATCTGCAGGAAAAATTGGAAATGCCCTTTGTGCAGCTTCCAGATAATTTCGCGCCGACGAATATGGACAGATTGGAACCGTTTTTCAAAATACTTCCCAAAGACATAAAACCCGCGATAGAATTTAGACATACCGATTGGTTCAACGATAAAAAAATGTCCGAAGAACTTTACCATATTTTAGAAAAATACAGTATCACAAATGTTATAGTGGATACAGCCGGAAGGCGTGATTTACTTCACATGCGGCTTACCACGCCCACTGCTTTTATTCGTTATAATGGCGCTAACCATCCAAGTGATTATACACGGCTGGATGATTGGATAGACCGTTTGGAAGAATGGATTGACCAAGGTTTGCAAAACATTTACTTTTTTGTGCACCAAAATATTGAAAAGGCATCGCCATTGCTTTCGGCACATTTTATAAAAAAAGCGAATGAGCGATTTGGAACGAATCTTCAAATTCCAAAAATGGATAATCCCGACACACTTTTTTAAGAAAAAAAATAGCTGTCGCTGATTTATAATTGCACACGTTCTGCTTGCTGTTTGGCGTTTTTGAGTTGCTTTTCAGAAGGTTTTTCAGGTTGTTGTTCGGCTGCTTTTTCAGGCTCAAAACTGAGATTTGCATAAGTAGGCAAATGATCTGAATTGATATCTTGTCCAAGTTTTATAGCAATAAGTCTAAACTCCGCTGACACGAATATATGGTCCAATGGCCATCGAAAAACAACGCTATTGGCATTGTATGTATTATATATTCCCCTGCCTTTTCGGAGGTCTAATAATTCACCTACATTTTGGAATAAGGATGTGGTGTTTGACCAGGCTACATCATTAAAATCTCCCAAAACAATTACAGGGTAAGTAGATGTTCTGCTTAAATTGGCAATTTTCATCATTTCTGAATCCCTGTCTGTAGAACGGGAATTGTGCTGTGGCATAGGCGGAGTAGGGTGAATGCTGTATAGTTGCACTGTATCACCGCTTGTTAACAACAGTTTAGTGTGTATGGAAGGAATTTTTTTATCAACCAAATATTTTACCTCAGGATTTATTAATTGGTACTTTGAGTACAATAGCATACCATATGTATTGTCTTGGGGAACCTCTACCCTATATTTGTATGCATCGGGTAAGTTTTTAACAACATAATCCCTCCATCTCTCATTGGTTTCTACGAGCAACATTATATCTGGATTCATCTCTTTGAAATCCGAGATTAAAAGTTCAGGTTTTTTGTTGGATTGAAGTACGTTGGCAGCGTACAATGAAATGGTAGTCCCCGCATTTTTTTCTTGGCTATCTTGAATGTCTTTAGCTGCAAGGGGTGTATAGGGTATTATTTTCCACGCTTGCATAATGAGGCAAGCAGCCAAAATGGTTACAAATAAATAATCGTTTACCCGCTTCACCTCAAACCTCATGAAAAATACCACAAACGCTACAAATGTTAATATTGTAAGCTGAATATGCGGAAAATCGAAAATACGTATCCACCAATAATCCACAGCCACAAATGGAAAAATTGTAAGTATAACCGCAACTGTTCCTAAAATATAAAGAAACGATTTAAACTTCATGAAAATGGACAGGTTTATGTTTTAAAGATAGTTTTTATTTCTTTAAAAACTTAATCATGGTGCAGAGATGAAAAATCCTTACCGGTAGGAAGTTCAAATATTTCCAAATCAAAATAGGGTATGGCTGCCAATAAATGATCAAAAATATCGGCCTGAATGTGTTCGTAATTTTCCCACTTCTTGTCCCGGCTAAAGCAGAAAATCTCAATGGGAATGCCTTTATCAGTGGGTGACAAATGACGAACCATCATAAAAAGATCTTTGTTTATTGCAGAATTTTCATTTAAGAAAGCGTCTGCATAATGCCGAAAAACCCCAAGATTGGTCTGGTTTCGTCCGTTTATCAAAAGTTTTTTGTCAGCTTCGTTCATTCTATTGTGTTTATCCACATCTCTTTGGCGGTGTTCCAAATAGGGTTTTATCAATTGAATTTTTTTGAGCTTCTCAATATCTTCCGAAGAAAGAAATTTTATGGATGTTTGCTTGATGAATATGGAGCGTTTTATTCTACGGCCTTTACTTTCCTGCATACCGCGCCAGTTTTGGAAGGAATCTGCAATTAGGCTATAGGTGGGAATGGTAGTATAGGTATTGTCAAAATTCTGTACGCGAACCGTCGCAAGATTTATCTCGGTTACGTAACCGTCGGCGCCAAATTTGCTGAACGTAATCCAATCGCCAATGCGTACAATATCATTTACTGAAACCTGGATACTTGCTACAAAACCAAGGATTGTATCCTTAAAAATCAAAAGGATTACCGCAGAAGCCGCTCCCAATGTTGTTAAACTGATTACGGAATAGCCCGTGAGCAATTGTATGATCCAAAAAATGCCAACACCCCAAGCAAAGATCATCATTACCTGCACGTAACTCTCCATGGGTTTGTCACGGTAGCGTTCCTTTTCCTCAAGAAAATTCCGAGTGGTGCGTAAAATACTTCTAAAGATAAGTACACAAAGAATGACCAAATATACCTGAGCCGCAACCTGAAGCAAATTTGTTATAAACGGCGATTCAATAAAGATAATGGGTATAAGGTACCAAACGATTCCTAAGGGTAAGGTATGGGCAATGAATCTGGGAAAATTACTTTTTACCAAATAATCATCAAAAGTGGTTTTGGTTTTGTCACTGAAAGCCTTAAATGCTTCCACAATAAATCTTCTGAAAACGACATCAAGAATTACAACCGCAGTAAATATAATGATGCAGTTTACCAGTACATTCAAAAAAATAGCCCATTCTATGACCATTCCTTCACTTACAAGGTAATCTTGGAATACGCAGCTATAATTTTGAATTGTTTCCCTATTCATTTATAAATATTTACGTTCCACATAAAAAGGGCCGAAAGGTAACACGGAGCACATTACCACAATAAATAAATCTGTAATAGACCATTTCAACTTTTTATACATATATAGAGCACCCCCAACGTAAAGCACAAATAGCACTCCGTGCGCCATGCCTACTACTTGAACCATTTGAGGCATATGCCAAATGTATTTTAGGGGCATTGCAATTCCCAAAAGAACCAAAAAAGAGATAGCCTCTAATGTGCTTATTAATTTAAATGATTTTACTGAAAGATCCACAACTTTTATTTTCTTGCAAAGATACATCTTGCGCAATGCCCTACTAAATTTTAAGAATAATTTATTTGATGTCTTCATTTATCAAGAATGTTTATCTTTAAAAGAAAAATAGATGCTGCCACTTTTACAATCGCCAAGCGAAACAATCCAAAATTCATTACAGAACTATTATGAAGAATTCTTAAAGATTCTTCCGCGGATTGCCTTGGCAATTTTGGTGATTATATTGGGCGTGTTACTTGCCCAATTGTTAACCAATTTCTATAAAAGACGATTCCAGCAAAAATCTGAAGATCCGCTAATGGCAAAGTTTTTGGCCCAAGCGGTTAAAATCATTTTAATTATAATTGCCATTATGATTGCCTTGCGCGTAGCAGGCCTTGATGGCATAGCCACTGGAGTATTAACGGCCGTGGGCGGGGGCGCCATTATTTTGGGATTTGCCTTTCAGGATATTGGCAAAAATTTTTTGGCGGGGGTTATTCTTGCTTTTAATAGGCCATTTAATATTAATGATACTATCAAAATAGACAATATATTCGGAAAGGTGAGGGCCTTAAGCTTTCGGTATTCCCATATAAAAACATTTGATGGCCGCGATATATATATTCCTAATAGTGACGTGCTAACCAAACCGGTTGAAAATTATACCGCCGATGGTTTTTTTAGGGTTGATTTCACCGTTGGAATTGGTTATGAAGATAATATTGAAGCAGCCAAAAGAGTAATTCAGGAGGTCTTGGATAAGAACAAAGAAATAATTCGTGATGAAACCCATGAAAATTTTGTGATTGAAGATGAACTTGCCGCAAGTACCGTAAACCTAAAAGTATTCTTTTGGGTAGACACTGTTGACTATAGAAGAGCTTCACGGGTATTGCGAGGTATGATAATAAAACAAGTAAAAGAGGCATTGGGCAATGCCGATTTCAATTTACCATCTGATGTGATCGAGTTAAAATTATATAAGAATACACCTGAAATTCCCTTTAAAATAAGTGGAAACGCAGAAAAAAACCTTCCCGATAAATAATAAATTTTATTCGCAGGGTAGGGGAAGGTTCAACGTTGTGTAGCTCCAGTTTTTTTTGTAACTGAAATGCCACCATTCCGTTCTGATGGTGCTGAAACCAAATTTTCGCATCCCTTCAAAGAGCAACTTTCGGTTGGAGAGTATTTCTTTTGAAAAATTGTAATTGTCAATGTGCGCTTCCTTTCCGAAGTAATCGTAATCGCTGCCCATTTCAACATAGCAACCTTCCAGAGTTTCCAGGGTAATATCTACTGCTGCACCCCGGTTGTGGATGGAGCCATTGCCATAAGGATTGCCCACATAGGTTGGTCGCGGCACTTTTGCCCACATCTTTTTCTGTACGTCCAAGGGGCGGTAGCAATCGTAGATTTTTATGCGGTAACCCTTTTCACAAAAATATTGGTTGGCTTGTAATAAGGCTTCTACTACTTCGGGGCGAAGCAAACATTCGGCACAGTCGTAAAGTGCTTCGCCTATAAAATTATGGGGGGTAGCATAGCGTATTTCGTAAACAAATTCAGTTGAAAAGTCTTTGAGGTTAACCAAAGGTTTCTGGAGTTTCCCATTGGAAGAAAAACCAAAGAACAGAAAGATAAATAATACATTAGGCAAAAACTTCATCTTTCAAATTTAAGCAGAATTTAATAACATTCCATTTCACAATTGGTAACTTTGGGAAAAACGAAAAACAATGAATGATTTAGAAAAAAAAACCGCACTCATTACTGGCGGTACAAAAGGAATAGGTTACGGAATTGCAGAAGCATTGCTTAAGGAAGGCATCAATGTTGCCATCACAGGAAGAACAAAGAAAACTGCAGAAGAAGCCGCAAAAAAATTAAACTCCAACGGAAATGATAGGGCACAGGCCATCGGACTTGAAGCTGATGTTCGAAACTACGAGAGTCAACAAAAAGCTGTTCGTGACGGCGTGGCCCAATTTGGCGGTATTGATATTGTTATTGCAAATGCAGGACTTGGACATTTTGGCTCTGTGGAAGATATTTCCATTGAACAATGGAAGGAGACAATTGATACAAATCTTTCAGGGCCCTTTTACACCTTGAAAGCAAGCGTTGAACAATTGAAAAATAACAAAGGTTATTTTATAAGTATATCTAGTTTGGCGGGCACTAACTTTTTTAAAGGAGGAAGCGCCTATAACGCAAGCAAATTTGGATTGACAGGTTTTACACAAGCAGCAATGCTGGATCTTCGTGATCACGGGGTAAAGGTGAGTACCATTATGCCCGGTTCGGTTTCTACGCATTTCAATGGAAATAACCCAGATGCTAAGGATTCTTGGAAGATACAAATTGAAGATATAGGCAAGCTTGTAGTAGATTTACTAAAAATGAATCCGCGCACCTTGCCAAGCAAGATTGAAGTTAGGCCTACAATGCCTCCATCATAACGAGTAGTTTATATAGAATAAATATTTAAAAAGGCGGTTCATCCATGCGATGAACCGCCTTTTTAAATATATACTGTCTAAGTATTTAGTTGGCAGAAAGAAGCGCCAAGAATTTATCAAGGTTTGGGAGAATTACAATACGGGTTCTTCTGTTAGTAGCACGGCCTTCCTTGGTTTCATTTTCGGTTAGAGGGTGAAAACTACTACGTCCAGCAGCAATCAATTTTTCTGGAGCAACACCATATTCATCCTGCAATATGCGAATCACGGCAGTGGAACGGTCTACGCTCAATTCCCAGTTATCTTTAATATAAGCGCCTGGCTTCACGGTCTGGCTATCTGTGTGTCCTTCAACCATAACCTCAAGTGCTGGCTCGCTGTTGATTACATTCGCAAGACGCTCCAAAAGTGGATTTGCTTTTTTGTTAACGCGTGCACTTCCTGAATTGAACAACAACTTATCAGAAATAGTAATCATTACTACCGTTTCATCAATATCGATTTTGATATCGTCTTCTTCACCTTCACCCGCTAAACTGTTATCTAGGTTCTTTTTAAGATTGTGGGAAACGATAAGATTCATTGAATCTTTTAGGGTTTTTGCCTGTGCCAATTCTTGGGGATCTACCTTGGCAAGGGCTTTTCGCATGTTTTCCTTATCATTTTCTGAAACCACAACACCTTCAATTTGCTGAAGACGGCTGTTGTTACTGTCAGTCAATGATTGGATTTTTGAATTGTAACTAGCAACGCGTTCTTCAATCTTTGCGTATTTGGCTTCAATTTCTTCTTTTTCAAGCTGGGTTTTGGCTAGGGTAGAACGGGTATCGTTGTACTGGTTCTCCAATTCTACATACTTCTTTTTTGATACACATGAGGTAGCAAAAATAGCTGTCGCCAGCATGGTTAGTGCAATAGCTTTTTTCATAATACTAAGTTTTTAAAGGTTTGTAGTGCAAATATAACCGCGTACCTCTCAAAAAAATTAGTTAATGGATGCTATTGTTTTGTTAAAAGTAGTTTCTCAAAAAACATCAAATACGAAACCCAACAACCAATAAAGGATTAGGAAAACTACAATTGTGCCAATGCAGCCACATTTGCCGCCGCCAATCTTTTTGGCGCCCCAACCTGCCAACAATATTCTAAGCAATTTTTTCATATGCAATATCTTAATTTAAACTTTATAAATTTTTTTTTACTCATCCTTATTGGGTGCAATTTGCAACCTGTTTTTTCCAAAATCCAAAGTGCGGATAGGGAACGGGATGTTTATGCCAGCCTCGTCAAAGTTTTTCTTGATAAGTTTAATTGCTTTGTGCCGGGCCTCAAGTTTTGGCTTTGGTTTTGTGCTGGATATCCAAAAGCGGGTGACAAAGTTGATGGAACTGTCACCAAATTCAGTAAAAAAGAATTCAACTCCTTCATTGTGCTTTTGTTCAAAATTTTCTGACATTATTTTTACCACCAAATCTTCAACTTTTTGTAAATCGCTTTCATAGCCCACACCACAACTTACATCTATTCGTGACCGGTTTGATAAGGAATAATTGGTAAAAGGATTTTCTATAAAAACGGAATTGGGTATTATGACGTATTCATTGTCTGTTTGCCGTATCGTTATGTTGCGAAGGTTTATTTCATCTACATAACCATTTTTGCCTTGGGTCTCAATAAAATCGCCAATGCGAACCTTGGGCAAGAAAGAAAGCATTAGCCCAGAGAAGGTATTGCTCAAGGTACCTTGTAAGGCCAAACCAATTGCCAAGCCCACTACACCGGCACCTGCGAGTACGGATGTAAGAACTTTGTCAAGTTGCATAACGCCGAGCGCAATAAAGAATCCTATGAGCAGTACTACAGCATATACAATGCGTGAAAGCATTTGTTTTATGGATTCTTCGGAAATTTTACGAAAAAGCAATCTATTGGATAGCCTTCGGAGGCCTTTGGCTATAAAGTAAAAAATCACCATTACCAAAATGGCAACCACAAAATTGGGAAGCTTTAGGATAATTGCATCTAGCCAGCCATCCAGTTTGTCCCACAAATTTGAAATAGAATTGTTAATTGAAAAATTTTCTTTGGCCATCTTGCATTTTTTTAAAATAATGTTGAAAGCATAAATGTACCCAAAATCCATAGGATTATGGAAAGAATGCCACCAATTATAAAGAAATGTTTGAACTTATAAAAACCCATCCCATAGATTAAGGTATTTGTTTGGTAGCCCATTGGGGTAAAAAAGCTAAAATTGGCGCCAAAAAGTACTGCCAAAATAAAAGGTTTCATCGCTAAATCCAGCCCTACGGCAACGGCTATTGCAATAGGCGTCATTATAATTGCCGTGGCATTATTGCTTACCACACTGCTCATGAGCATCGTTATTAAAAAGATAAGCCCAATTATTATAATATTTGATTGTCCGCTCAAAATATCAAGCAAGTGGTCTGAAATCCATTTATCAGCACCGGTATTGTTCATTGCAATCCCTAAAGGGATCATCCCTGCAAGTAAAAATATGACCTGCCAATTTATTCGATGGTATACATCATTTAAATCTAAGCAACGTGTTAAGAGCAAAAGCCCCACGCCAGTTATGGCGCTTATTAAAATGCTCAAAACCCCACTTGCTGCCAATCCAACTACCAATATCAGAATGGCAAATGAGATGCTCCTTTTTTTTCTATCTACCGAAGGCTTGGTTTCGTGCTCACGTAGTATGGCCACGTTTTCCATTTCATTCAGTTGGTTTATTTCATCTTTTGGAATTTCTACCAATAATCTGTCCCCAGGCTTAAGGGTAATCTGTTCAATGTTTTTACGGACCAACCTTTCTTTAGTATTTCGGATGTTTCTGCGTTTTTTTATTGCAATGGGCAGTGCATTTTGCAAAGTTTGCTTGCGAAGTTGCTTTAAGGTTTTTCCTATTAAAATAGAACCCGGAAGAATCAAAAGCTCTACCAATCCTATATCTTCCTGTTTTTTGGAGCTGTCTGCATCGACCTCTTCTTCCTTTTTCTGAAAATTTTCCTTTTTTTTGTGGACGCTTAAATCCTTTGCTTCGTTAAGCTTTGCAAGATTTTCCAAATCGCACATCAAAACCAACTTGTCTTTTGCCTTTAAGGTAATATACCGTCCGGGAGCGTTGGTGGTTTGCTTACCTCGGTTCAATTTTAAAATTGATATTTCCGGGTTGGTATATAGAAAGGTATCCTCAATTTTTTTATCGATGAGGTCAGAATCTTCATTAATTACCACCGTTGTTACATAATTGTCCAAATCATATGCGTCCTGTAAATCTTCTTTGGAATCCTTCGGAAGCCATTTTGAAGCAATTGTTATTACGATAATGCCAACAACTAAAAAAATACTGCCAAAAAAGGTAAATTCAAAAAAACTGAACCGTTCAGCGCCCAAGTCTTTCGCAACAGAGTTTACGATAAGGTTTGTGGATGTTCCCATCAAGGTACAGCTTCCCCCTAAAATACCCGCAAACGAAATAGGCAGGAGCAGCTTGCCCTGTGAGAGGTTAAAGCGTTTTGATAATTCTGAAATAATTTTGATAAAAACAATTACTACTGCAGTAGTATTAATAAATGCTGAAATACCACCCGTTATAAACATTAATACCGGAAGCAATAAGAAAAGCGGTAAAATGTGAAGGTTTTTAAGAAGTCGAGCCAGCGAAGCGATAACCCCGTTGTCCTCCAGCGCCAAGGCAATTATCATTAGCGAAAGAACAGTAATTGTGGCTGTATTTGAAAATCCGGAAATTGCTTCTTCCGGGTTCACTAACCCTGTGAGGGCTAGGGAAGCAATGATTAGCATCGCAATTTTGTCAACCGTAAAAATTTCGAAAGCGAAAAGAATAATGGTGACAAAAAGAATAGAAAAAACGAGTATTATTTCTGTGGTCATTTGTTTTGATGGTTAGCCTTATAAAGATAACCGCAGAAATAAAACCCGTTACTAAGAATTTCTTAAAATATTGAAGCCGCCAATATTTTTAACATATTGGTTTAGCCCAAATACTTTTTCAAGATATGGCTTTTTGAGGTTTGGCGAAGTCTTCTGATTGCTTTTTCGCGTATTTGTCTTACCCGTTCTCGGCTCAAATCAAAAGTATCACCGATTTCCTGTAGGGTCATTGGCGGCTGCCCACACAAACCAAAATTAAGTTTTACAACATCAGCCTCTCGTGGTGCTAAAGTATCAAGAGCGCGGTTTATCTCAATGCGAAGCGACTCGTGCAGTAAACTTTTATCTGGGTTTGGACTTTCGCCAGAGCTAAGCACATCGTATAAGTTATTATCGTTTTCACCTTCCTGGAAAGGTGCGTCCATTGAGAGACTTCGCGTGGAATTTTTAAGTGAACTTTTCACTTTTGATTCACTGAAATCAAGTTCTTTGGCTATTTCAGCTGCAGTGGGAATACGCTGAAATTTTTGCTCTAAGTGTATGGAAGCCTTTTTAATTTTATTTATGTCACCAATTTTGTTTAACGGTAAGCGTACAACACGAGATTGCTCTGCGATAGCTTGCAAAATGGCTTGACGGATCCACCAAACGGCGTAAGATATAAATTTGAAACCGCGGGTTTCATCAAACCTTTTGGCAGCTTTTACCAAACCTACATTACCTTCATTTATAAGGTCGGGAAGACTCAATCCCTGATTTTGATATTGTTTTGCCACGGAAATCACAAATCTTAAGTTTGCTCTGCTCAGCTTATTTAGCGCAGCTTGATCTCCTTCACGAATGCGTTGTGCCAATTCAACCTCCTCTTCGGCTGTTATTAAATCTATCTTGCTTACATCCTGTAAATAGCTGTTTAAAGATTTGGTTTCGCGATTGGTAACTTGCTTCGTGATCTTAAGTTGTCTCATATATTCTCTTGTTTTTAATAATAACACGGCATAGTAATACATTTTATGGTAATTTCCAAATAGTTAACAGAAGTTGTTAAAATTTTACTATATAATTTTTTTTGCATACTTTAAACGAAAATTTCTATGAGATTAAAAAAAATTCTTTTTTCCACCTTCTATTTTTTTTGTGCCATACTGTATGCGCAAAAACCCACCGAAGTTCCCAAGCCAAGTGAAAAACCGATAGATTTGTCAAATCCGGCAGATATTATTATTTATATCGTGCTTCCGTTATGCGTAGTGTTGTTGTTTTTCGTATGGCGAGGAAAACGAAAAAATCGAAAAAAATAAATTTTCAGTTTTAATATTATATATTTTAATTGGAATACTATTTTTGGTGCAATTGTTGTTAATATCAAGAAAGCTTTATAAGTATGATAAAACAAATAGTTTTCTTCAGTTTTGTGCTGTTCAGTTGGGTAACATTCTCCCAAATAGATTTGCCCAATAATTCTGTGCGTTTTGATGCTGCCGATTCAAATCTGAACAGCTCAACAGGTTTTGAGATTCCTGCCGTCAAAGCGCCGTCACTTTCTAATACCAAAAACCCGAACACACCTGACAATTCTGAAATAGGTAAGGAAAAAGAAAAACAGATTGATATGCAAAACGGCGATGGTTTATTGGAATATTCTGGAACCAATAAAGCTCCAAAATATTTCACAAAAGATAAAGAGGAAAAGCCTGAATATGGGAAAGACCAATATTTGGGCGATTTTAAAACCACTGCCAAAAAAGCTACTTTTATGTACCGTGACCACGAATTTGTGGATGGTGATATGATCCGTATTTATGTTAATGGCGAAATCGCCATACCACAGGCAAGACTTGAAGGCAGTTTTCGTGGTTTTGATCTGCCACTGCAGGACGGGTTTAACAAAATAGATTTTGAAGCACTCAACCAAGGTTCCTCTGGGCCCAATACTGCGCAATTGAATATATACGATGAAATTGGTAATCTGCTAGCTTCTTATGAGTGGAATCTTTTAACCGGCAATAAAGCTACAGCAATTGTTGTAAAACAATAATCTTTATCAAATTTTTAGGCTTCACAATGCCAGTTATACAATGAAGGGGTTTTCATAAAAATTTAATCTATAAATATTTCTTCAAAACTTAAGGATTTTAACGAATGTGCTTTAACTTTATACTAAATATTTAAAGTTATGAAGAGAGTACTTATAACATTGGACTATAATCCCAATTCTGAAAAAGTTGTAAATAAAGGAAAAGAACTTGCACAACTAATGAATGCTGAAATCTGCCTCTTACACGTGCTTGCCGATGTACGCTATTACGGAATGCAATATGAACCTTTTATGGGCTATGAAGGCTATGCGTTTCCGGTTGATTTCAGAATTCAGGAAGAATTCGTAAAAGTGGCACAGGATTATCTTGATAAAACAGCAACACATATAGGCAAAGAAAATATTACAACACACCTAGCCGAAGGTGATACTGCAAAAAGAATTTTGGAGTATGCCGAAGAATGGAGGGCAGATGTAATCGTTATGGGAACCCATAGCCATGGAACATTGGAAAAAATATTCCTCGGTACCGTAGCATCCAGTGTTTTGGAGCATACAAAAATCCCAGTTTACATGGTACCGACCGGAAAGTAATCAAGTTTAAAGAGGGTGTTATAGCGGTTTATCCTGCTCTAAACTTTCATTATCGTCACTACCTTGACTGAATAGCTTGTTCTCTTCATCGCGAAGGCCATTGCCTTTATTTTTTTTAGCTTGCTCGCGGCCTGGCACGTCTAGATCATTTCCAGCAAAATCTACTTTTTCCTTTCGATCTTTTAGCTGCTGGTCATCGCCACCGTCCCCATGGATGTTTTTTTGTGACAGTATATCCTTATCGTGTTCCGTTACATTTGGATTGTACGGAAGCTTTTCATCTTTGGGCTTACTTGTATTTTTCTCAGAAGTTTTCATATTTTTTATTTTAAAGATATTTTAAATGAAGAAAACCTGCAGTCCATTTAACACATATTAAATAAAATATAACAGCTATTTAAGGTTTGCCATTTAAGTTTGGTAACTTCGCAATATAATTCAACCTAAAGAACCATGGCACTTTCAAACAACGATATAATGAAAAAACTACGCGTAGCCCACAAACTGCGAGATGAGGATATTGTAAAAATATGCTCGTTGGTTGATTTTGCTGTAACCAAAAGTGAATTGGGCGCCATTTTCAGAAATGAGAACCATCCTAAATATATGGAATGTGGCGATCAGTTTCTTCGGAATTTTTTAAATGGGTTGGTAATTCACTTAAGAGGCCCAATGCCCGAAAAGAAAAAACCTTCTACACCAAAACCCAGCTTGAATAGGGGAAAAGAAAAAAGCTGAATCAAACTTCTTTAATCCAGCTTTAGTCAGTTTTTGATTTTATATGTCTCAATAAATATATCTGCATGTCTTTCTGATTGTAGGATCTTCAAACAAATGCTTATTGACGTTTAGATAGTTCAACGTATGCTGCTTTTGTGATCCGCATTTAATCCTCTTTTGAATGTTTCGTAAGGTTTTCATATTTAATTGTCTTATTGGTTTTTTTGAAATACGTTATTTAAAACGTCTTTTCGAATTCCAAAGATGTGATTTGGAAGTTAAAGGTCTGTGTTGTTTTTCGTTACTGTCTAATGTTCTCATGATTATAAATTTTTAATTGTTTGAATTTTTAGTGAAATCTTCTTCTTAAATTCCAAGAATAGGCTCTTGAAGTTTTCATCTTTGCTGTTAACTGATTGCTGTCTAAAGTTCTCATAATAAAAGTTTTTATTGGGTTATATCTAAAAGACGCAGTTATTAAAGTATTGTTACAGTACTATGTAATGCAAAGTAATGATTTAACGAAATATTAACTTTTAAGGCGAATTTTTTGGGGGAAATGAATGCGCGATGTTTAACATTCCATTAACCGCCAAACAATTGCCAAATGCTTGCAGGGTAGGGGCTTTAAATATATATTTGCACCTTAGTAAGCATAATTTTTATTGATGCTTAGTAGATTAAAATTCCAAAGCATTATCCCAAATTGAAAATGAACACCGTAAAAAAAACTGAAACAAATAAATTAAGGCGTACCCATCTTTATTATAAATACACTGGCTTTTATTCTTTTGTAGGGCAAAGCCTTAAAAAAGCAATAGTACCGATTCTCTTAGTGGTAGCTGCATTAATTGTTGTAGACCTTTATGTAATAGATTTCAGTAATCTGTTTACCTATATTACAGAAACCTATGCACCCATAAATATTCTGCTTGTATTCCTTGCTTCGGAATCACTTTTAGGCCTTGTTCCGCCAGAGATTTTTATAGCGTGGAGCGATAAAATGCCACAGCCTTTGCTGTATTTAACCTTATTGGCAGCACTGTCATATATTGGTGGTATCATTTCATACTTTATTGGAAAATGGGTTTTTACCATTCCTCGTGTTTATGATTACATGGAGGGAAAGATGAAAAAACATTTAAAACACATTCGTAAATGGGGTGGTTTTTTAATTGTGGTTGGTGCTTTATTACCCATTCCTTTTTCCATGACCAGTATGGCCGCCGGGATGATTCATTATAAATTCAGAAACTATCTTTTGTTTGGCTTGCTTCGTTTTGTGCGCTTTTATCTGTATGCCATTGCCATATTCAGTTTGGTGTAGTACTTTTGAAATAGCGGAGTAGTTGCTTCGTGAAAGCATTTCATTCTTATAAAATTCATTTCTTTTAAATGAAGAAAACTGATCCCTACGCCGCTCTACGATTTCGGGAATTTAATATTTTTCTTTTGGTTCGCTTCGCAATGGTGTTTGCTTGGACCATGCAGTTTGTAGTTATTGAATGGGAGGTATACAGTTTGACCAAAAATCCGCTTTCCCTAGGTATTATTGGTTTAATGGAAGTGATTCCCGCTGTTTCCATGGCGCTTTTTGCGGGGCATGTGGTGGACCAAAGTGAAAAACGAGGGTTGCTTATAAAATGTATTTTTGGTTTTTCTGTGGTAAGCCTTGGTTTATTTTTATTGACATGGCCTCGAATTGTTTCCGATCTTTCAACTAATGTGATTCTTTATTTAGTGTACGCATTGGTTTTTATCGGCGGTATTGTTCGTGCCTTTCTTGGGCCTACTATATTTTCACTTTTTTCGTTATTAGTTCCTAAAAAAATATATCCCAATGCAGCTACTTGGAGTAGTTCCGTTTGGCAGATGGGCGCAGTTGTAGGTCCCGCTGCCGGAGGATTTTTTATACATTGGATTGGTGTGCATTGGTCTATGTGCTTTGTATTTGCATTTTCATTGATGGCTTTATTGCTGTTACTTCAAATTCCGAAGAAACCGATTTTAAACCCAAACATTGGTGAGCCTATTATGAAAAGCTTGAAAGAGGGGATTAAATTTGTCAGAAACACACGAGTGATATTAGGTGCCTTAACTTTAGACATGTTTGCGGTTTTGTTTGGTGGTGCCGTCGCGCTACTCCCCATTTATGCTCAGGATATTTTAAAAGTGGGTCCGGAAGGTTTTGGTATTTTGCGTGCTGCTCCCGCTGTGGGCGCATTGCTTATTATGTTTACATCAGCACATTTTCCCCTAAATAAAAATGCGGGTATGAAATTGCTTGCAGCAATATTCGGTTTCGGTATCTGTATAATTGTATTTGGGCTTTCCACGTGGTTTTGGGTTTCGGTAATTGCACTTTTCTTAAGTGGCGTGACTGATGGAATCTCAATGATTATAAGACAAACCATCCTTCAATTGCGCACTCCCGATGCCATGCGTGGGCGAGTGGCTTCCGTAAATTCTATGTTTGTAGGTTCTTCCAATGAATTGGGTGCTTTTGAAAGCGGACTTACCGCCAAATTGATGGGAACCGTTACCGCAGTGGTTTTTGGCGGTGGAATGACAATATTGACTGTACTAGGTACTGGATTTTTCTTTCCAAAACTGAGAAAACTTGATTTGAGGAAGGATTTGGAAGAACACGAAAAACAGCAATAATAAATTTTTAATATTGCAAATTGGAAATAGTTTTAATATAATTTAACCTCCTAAATCATAAAACCATTCTTCTGCTTCTATAATGGCTTTGGAAATTGCTTTTTCTTCTGAAATACCTCCTTTTTGCATCAATTCTTGAGCTATCTCTATTGCTTTCTCACGAACTTCCGGCGCCAGATTTTGCAATTTGGGTTTAAAGTTTTCGAAGGTCCATTTCATTTTGATGCATCTTTTAATATAAATTTAAAATAAAAAAAATTACTGAAATGAAAAGCAATTCATATAAATACTATTACTGGGAAAGCTCGATAATCCGGAAAGGGTAAGCTTCCTGTACTTTTTTTAATTCTTCATCGCTGATTTTATCTATATCCTTTTTTAAAATTTCAGTCACATAGGATTCTCTCAATTCAAAATAAGCCTTGGCGATTTCATCCTGAATTGAAATAAAACTTTGGTAAGGGACGTCGCGATGGATTGATAAGGAAATAGAAGCTTTTTTAGGATTGTCAGATGCTTCGGCAAGTTTTTCACCTTTGCAATGATCACAAGAGGTATCGCCATTATTATCTATAAAGGTTTTTAATTTCTCCTTTAAGCCTTCCACAATTGTCAATTCTCCATTGGCCATTATCTCTCCCTTCTCATTTACATTTATTGTGAAAAGGTTATTTTTCTTGATTGGCACATTACACTCGGCACCAGGTGGGCATGCTTGCGGAAGATTGCGCGCAATCCCTTTATCGTTTGGAATCATTGATGTTACCAAGAAGAAAATTAAAAGTAAAAAGGCAATGTCGGCCATACTACCGGCATTTACGGAAGGTGATGTGGAATTTCTCATAATTGAAATGGTTTAAGTGTTCACTTCTTCAGAAAACAAAAAAAGTGCCAACAGTATATTCAGCAAAAAACCGTAATTTTAAAATGTTTAGAAACCCTTCCCATGACGAATGAAAAAAACAATACAGCACTGACGCCCTTCAATAATTATTTATTAAAAATTTCGGGGATGACGAATGAGGAAGTGGTGCGTTTATCTTCAGAATTGAAAAGGCAAACATTTCAAAAAGGGGAGTTGCTACTAAAGAAAGGTGCGGTTTGCAAACACTCCTTTTTTGTTGAAAAAGGTTTGGTACGCTCCTATATGCTTGATGAATCTGGGAAGGAGCACGTAATTCAATTTGCTCCTGAAAATTGGTTTATTGTAGATAGAAGCAGTGTGTATTTTAACGATGCCTCGGAAAGTTATATTGAAGCCATAGAAGATACAGAAGTTGTTTTAATAGGAGAGGATTTTATTTGTAAGGCAAATGAAACCAGCCAGGTATTCAGAAGGTTCAATGATAAATTATTGCACAACCACATTCGGCATATGCAAAAAAGAATCAATCTGTTACTGGGTGCAACGGCAGAAGTTCGCTATTTAAGTTTTATTGAAATGTATCCCGATTTATTGTTGCGAGTGCCACAGTGGATGATAGCTTCTTATTTGGGAATCACCCCTGAAAGTTTGAGCCGCGTTCGGAAAGAGCTGGCACACAAAAATTTTAAACCAAATTAATCAGGTAGCGGCACAAATTCAGTCTCACCGGATACTTTTGGAAATAGTTGTGCCTTCCAGTCTTCGCGTGCTTTTTCTATAATAGATTTATCTGTTGCAACAAAATTCCAGTGAATGTGACGTTCTTCGGGAAAAGGTTCGCCACCAAAAATGTAAACTGTAGTGTTCTCGCCAATTTCAAACTCGCATAGCTTACTGTCATTGGCTACAAGAATTTGTTTGGGATCGTAACAGTTTCCTTCACTAAAAATATTTCCTTCCAAAATGTAAAGGCCGCTTTCCCCAAAAAGATAATCGCCAAGACGCACTTTACGTTTTTTACCGCTTTTCACTTCAATAAAATACAATTTACTATGAACCGGGACAGGTGATTTTTTACCTAAAACCTCTCCAGCAATCACTTTAATTGAAACTCCGTCCATTTCCAAATGCGGAATATCCTGTTTATTTGTGTGGTGTAATGTAGGTTCCATAGCTTCCAAATGCTTTGGTAGCGCTACCCATATCTGCAAACCGTGTAATCTTTTTTTGCTTTTGCGAAGATTTTCAGGAGTTCTTTCGGAGTGTACTACGCCTTTACCGGCGGTCATCCAATTTACGGCACCGGGAGTAATTTCAACAGCGGAACCTAAACTATCGCGGTGCATAATACTTCCTTCAAAAAGGTAGGTAAGCGTGGAGAGCCCAATATGAGGATGGGGGGGAACATCCAGATTTTCATTTTCATCCATCTCCACTGGCCCCATATGATCTATAAATGCAAAAGGACCAACCATTCGTTTTTCGCGGAATGGGAGTAAGCGACCCACCATAAAATTACCAATATTGGCGGTGCGTTCCGGAATTATTGTATTTAGGTTAGACATAGTTATAAAATTAGAAAAGGATGCTAAAGAATAGGTCTAAAATGCGTTCAACCAAATAATTTGCATCCTTTAAAGTTACTCAAATTTATTATTCCAAATATCCAAATTTTCCCATATTGAAATCACTGATTGCTTGAATAAGCTCTGCGCGGGTATTCATTACAAATGGGCCTTGTGCGGCTATTGGCTCGTTTATTGGTTGGCCGCTAAGCACTAAGACTACTGCATTATCCAGAGCTTCAATGGTAAAAGTATCACCCTCATTTTTAAAAAGGCCCAAGCCGTCAGTCTTTATTTCTTCTGAATTGTTCACTTTTATATTCCCTTCCACCACTAAAATTATAGTGTTAAAGGTTTCGGGAAAGCTAAAGGTTGCATTTCCGTTTTTGTTCAACTTTGCATTTAGCATATGCACGGGTGTAAAAGTAAAGGCTGGCCCTTTTTCACCATTAAATTCTCCGGCTATTACTTCTACAATTCCTGCATTATTGGGAAGTTGTACCTTTTTCATTTCTGCATTTGTGAGGCCTTGGTATTTTGGAGCGGTCATTTTGTACTTAGCAGGAAGGTTTATCCATAACTGCACCATTTGAAAATCACCGCCAGCTTTGCTGAAATTCTTTTCGTGATATTCTTTGTGGAGTATCCCCGAGGCAGCCGTCATCCATTGTACATCTCCTTCTGCTATTACCCCGCTATTTCCAGCGCTATCATGGTGCGCCACACTTCCTTTGTAGGCAATGGTTACGGTTTCAAATCCGCGATGTGGGTGCACATCTACACCACGAGGTTTATCAGTAGGTGGAAAATAAAACTTGCTGTTGTAATCCATCATTATAAACGGATCCATTCTTTCAAAACCTGCCCCCAGACCTCCAGGAATATATTGGTGAACCCTAAACCCATCGCCAACCATATGTGGGGGAGGTGGAGTTAATACGCGTTCTAATTTTCTTGTTTTCATTTGTGTATATATTTTTATGTTTTACTGTAAAATTACATCGCAAATAACTGTATTCCATTGATGTATGTTAAGAGTTGGTTGGGATAAAATCCACAAACTATAATGTAAAATCGGGAGCTTTATTTATAGGAAACACAACCCCCGATTAAAAAGGAAACAGTAATTTTTAAAAATTTATTGTTTTATATATTGTAGCGAAGCAATCAATTTTACTTTATCGCTAACTACTACATTTCCCGCTTCGGTCACGGCGCTCCAGGTTAACCCAAAGTCTTTTCGGTTTAGGCTGCCTTCAAATTCAAAGCCGGCTTTGGTCTGGCCGTAAGGATCCACCGCAGTTCCATTGTAATTGGCATCCATCGTTATTTCTTGTGAAACGCCTTTTATCGTAATTGTCCCCACTATTTTCTCTCCATCAAAAGATTTGGATTTAAATGTAAGTTCTGGATTATTTTCCGCTCCGAAAAAATCATCACTTTTTAAATGTGTATCCCTATCCTTATTATTTGTGTTTATTGAATCAATTTCAGCAGAAAAGGTAAAGTGGGCATCTTTGAAATCATCTTCACTCGTTTCAATTTTTCCGTCAAATTTTTCAAAACTTCCGGTCACGGTCGAAATCATCATATGCTTTACCTTAAAATTGATTTCTGAATGTGCGGTGTCAATCTTCCAAGTTGTTTTTTTGTTATCACTCATAGCTAATATCTTTTGGTTATTAATTATTTTATACTACAAAGGTATTTGGCATTATATATTTCCACATTGATGTATGATAAGAAATTAACGATGGAGTGATTTTTCAGTCCAGCTTTCTTGAGATTTAACAAAATTTTATATAGAAACGCTGATTCTATAGGGGAACGGACGTAGTATTGGCGGGTATTTTTTATATTTTTGAATACCACCAATAATTGCATTTGGAAGAGAAAAAGAAAAAAAAGAAAAAATCAAAGATAGGTTACCGGTTTTTAAGAATCCTCGGTAGAATTTTTGCAGTTTTAATTATCCTTTTTATACTTCTTATCCTTTTTATTCGAAGTCCGTGGGGACAAAACATAATTGTTCAGGAAGCCGTTGAATATGTTTCTGGCAAAACAAATACAAACGTTGAAATTGACAGACTCTTCATCACTTTTGGCGGAAATATTGTACTGGAGGGGCTTTATCTTGAAGACAAAAAAGGGGACACTTTAATTTATTCAAAATCAATGGAAGCAGATGTGCCCTTGCTGCCCATTATCCGTGGGAATGGTATTGGAGTGAATTATCTGGATTGGGATGGGGTGCACGCCCATATTGTTAGAAAAGATTCCGTGAGTGGATATAACTTCCAGTTTCTTATTGATGCATTTGCTCCCGCCGATACCACCACAGTGGCCAGTGATACCACATCGGCGGCAATGGATATTGTTTTAGCGGAAATTCTTCTGACAGATTTTGACGTAACTTTTACCGATGCAGTACTTGGAATAGACAGCAAGTTTAAGGTTGGTGCACTAGCGTTGCAAATAGAAAAAAACGATTTTGAAAAGATGGATTTTCGTGCTTCGGAAGGATCGCTTTCCAATACCCGGATAAATTACATTCAGTCCCCAATACCTTCCACCGGTGAAGATCCTCCTTTGCCGTATTTAGCCATTGATGAATTGAAGCTTAAGAATGTATTTATAGATTATCAATCGTATGGAGATAGAATAGCCGCAAATCTGGAAATCTCTACCATGTATCTTGAATTGGAAAAAGCCGATTTGCCCCATAACGCTATCGCGATTGGAGCTTTCAATTTAAAAAATTCGATAATTACCGTACGTACAGATACAAACGGCATTGCTAAAAATGCAGAAGCGGAAGCGGACGATGTTTCGGAAAACACTCAAGAATTTGAATGGCCAGATTTCAAAGTCGATATCGCAGCAATTGATTTTGAAGGTAACAACATCAGTTATTTTGTTGGCAACAATCAAGTAAAACAGGATGCTTTCAATCCAAATGCTATAGAATTGAAAAACCTGAATCTGCAGGCAAAAGAGGTTTTCCTTAAAGAGAAAAAAGCTGGAATGCAGCTGGAGGAACTTGCTTTTGAAGAAGGCTCAGGTTATTACCTAAAAGAGCTTTCACTGCAATTTGAGGCAACAGACAACTTTATTGAAATAAATAATTTAAATCTTGCCCTGAACGACAATAAAGTGAAGGGAAACTTGCACTTTGATTATCCTTCACTTCAAGCTTTAATGGAAGCGCCGGAGCAATCTAAAATGGCGTTGAACATTCCATCATTTCAGATAAACTTAAAAGATATCTTCAAATTTCAACCCAATCTTAAAAAGAATGAATATTTAGCTACACTCAGCAAAAAGTATCTTTCGGGAGAGGTTGTAGCCTCGGGTTATCTTTCTTCAATGCAGATTCCAAATATGAATCTCCGCTGGGGAAATAGTACCAGAATTTCTGCCAACGGTTTTATTCAAAATGTGATGAAACCAGACAATCTAAAATTTGATATTCCTAGATTTTCCGTCCTAACCAAGCGTGCGGACCTCATTAAATTTATAAATGAAGAAGAGCTTGGGGTAAATCTTCCGCAGGATATTTCGCTGAATGGAAGCGCAGAGGGAAATCTAGAGAATATATATGCAAAAGCACAGTTAAAAACTTCTCAAGGAATTGCAATTATTGATGGACATTTCAAAAATGATGGGCAAATTGTTTTTGATGCAGATGTGCAAATTGAGGAATACCAGCTTAACGAATTACTTCAAAATGATCAGTTGGGAGCAATAAGCCTCAATTTAAAAACAGAGGGTTCGGGTAGTACACTAAATACTTTGGATGCCACTTTGGGTGCCACTGTTAGTAATTTTAGTTTCAATAATTATGCAATAACAGACTTAAAGTTAAATGGGAAAATTAAAAATGGAGAAGGGGAAATAATATCAAATTACAAAGATGAAAATCTGAATTTAGATTTAAAGGCAGATGTTGTACTGGATCCGGTCTCTCCAAAGGCAAGTGCACATTTAAACGTTATTGGTGCTAATCTACAGGCGCTTGGTTTGATGACTCGCGATGTAAGAACGGCTTTTAAACTGGATGCCGATTTTGAAGGAAATGAAGATGGTTTTGATGTAATTTCAACGGTGGGTGATGGGGTAGTGGTGTACGACAACAGAAGTTATTTGGTGGGTGAAATTTTGGCTACGGCTCATGTGCGCAGTGACACTACTTCCATTTGGCTCGATAACAAAATGATAGAATTAAGTCTGGAAAGCAATACAGACCCCGAAACTTTTAGCCGTTCGGTTCAACGGCATATTTCCAGCTATTTTTCTAAGCAGGTAAAATTTGCTGATACCCTACACAGTCCCGTAAAACTTGATATAAAGGGAAAGATAGTAGAAGCGCCGGTTTTAAATGAAGTTTTCCTGGTAAACGTTAAAGACTTGGATACCATTAAAATTGACGTGGCCTTTGATGAAGCTGCCCGAAAATTAAAGACAGATATTACTGCCCCACATATAAATTATGGAGGAAACGAATTGGACAGTCTAGCTTTCAGAATGGATACCGATACCGATAAATTTGTTTTCGATTTAGGTTTTAAGAGTCTCAAAGGCGGCCCATTGGATATTCCCAAGACAAAAGTTACAGGCAATCAACAAAATGGAGAACTTAACCTCACGTTTAATTCAGTTTATAACGATAGTACTTTGATAAATATACAGTCGCAAATTACTGGAACTTCGGATAGGCTTCGTTTTCATGTATTACCAGATGATATAATTTTGGATAAAAATCTCTGGCAAACGCCCACAGATAATGAAGTTATCTACACCAATAATACTTTGGAGTTTAATAATTTTCGGTTTAGTCGAAATAATTCTGTTGTTGAATTATCCAACAACCTGCCAGGAGTTGCGAAACAGCACGCTGCCATTACTTTTGAAAATTTCAAATTAAGTGAAATTCTAAATTATTTAAATCCCGCTGAAGAGCTTGCAAAAGGAAGCTTGAACGGAAATCTTGCCATTGTTGAACCCTTTGGAAATGCAGGAATGTTGGCAGATATTTCAGTTGAGAAATTAAATCTTCTGGACGTAGATCTGGGAATTTTGACAGTAGACGCTAAATCAAAAGGGGGAAATAGTTACGATTTTGATTTAGCGCTCAAGGAAGGTGAAGTAGATCTAGACCTTACCGGAGATTATGTTGCAACACAAACCGATGCAAAATTAAATTTGGATTTGGATATAAATGAATTCAAAATGAGTGCTCTGGAAGGATTTACCATGGGAGAGGTAAGAAATACCGATGGTAGTTTTTCGGGTAAATTTGAAGTTGCAGGAACAACCCTTTCCCCTGAATATAATGGAAGCCTTAATTTTAAAAATGCCGATTTTACCATTACAAAGCTGAATGCGCCATTTACCTTTCCCAATGAAATTCTTCGTATAAACAATGATGGTCTGGCAATGGACAATTTTACGGTCCTTGACGAAAATGGCAATGAGCTGGTTATGAGCGGAAATGTGGGTACTGAAAAACTTTTGAACCCAACGTTTGATGTAAAATTGAATGCAGAAAATTTCCAAGTACTTAATGCAACCAAAGATGATAATGATTTCATATATGGAAAAGCCTCTTTTGATGCTGACGCGACATTAACGGGAGATCTTCAAATTCCCAAACTGAATGCACAGATTTCAGTGAATGATGAAACCGACGTTACCTATGTTTTACCCTCTTCTGCAGTTGCCATAGAGGAAAGAGATGGCGTAGTTATTTTTGTTAATCGCGAAAATCCAGATGCTATTTTAACCAAAAATTCAGAAAAAACTGCTACCGTTAGTGGCATAGATGTAAATGCACTTTTAAGAATTGGCAAAGCAGCAAAGATCACCATCATCATTGATAAAGAGACTGGTGATAATTTTGAGGTTTTCGGTGATGGTGAATTCGATTTCAATATTATTCCGAACGGAAGGATGACTTTAAGCGGTGTGTATGACATTGAAGGTGGACATTATGAGATGAATTTATACAGTTTGGTAAATCGAAGATTTGAGCTTTCACCAGAAAGCAGGGTAACCTGGTCCGGAGATCCTTTTGACGCAAAGCTTGATGTTAAAGCAATATATACAGTAAAAGCTTCCGCCTCACCTTTAATGGCGCCAGTAACCTCTGGAGCAGATCCCAGTGTTAAAAATAAATTCAAACAAGTTTTGCCATTCAACGTTTATTTAAATATTGAAGGTCAACTTACACAACCCGTTATAGGTTTTGACATTAATATGCCTGAAGATGAGCAAGGTGCAATAGGGGGGCAGGTTTATGGCAGACTGCAACAATTAAACACACAGCAGGACGAACTTAATAGGCAGGTATTTTCCCTTTTGGTACTTGGCAGGTTTTATCCAGAGCCAGGTAGTGACGGCAGTAGCGGCGGTTTTGCAACCGTTGCCCGAGATAATTTAAACGATGCCATTTCAGACCAATTAAATGTATTTTCAGATAAATTATTGGGCAGTACCGGCGTGGAACTGGATTTCGGTTTGGATAGTTATACCGATTACCAAGGAGAAATTGCTGAGCAAAGAACACAATTGGACATAGCCGCACAAAAGAAGCTTTTCAACGACAGATTAATAGTGCGTGTGGGCAGTGCAGTGGATATTCAAGGCAGCGGCTCCACCAATCAGCCAGCACCGCTGATTGGTAATGTAACCTTGGAATATTTGCTGACCGAAAACGGACGTTACAGATTAAAAGGTTTCAGAAAGAATGAATTTGAAAATATTGTGGACGGGCAGACAATAGTGAGCGGAATAGCATTGATCTTCACTCAAGAATTCAACAAATTTGATGAATTCTGGCAAGCACTGCTTCGAGGGGAAACCAAAAAGGAAAAGGCTAGAAGAAAGGAAGCTGAAGAACAAAAAAAGAAAGAAGCAGCAGAAAATAAACAAAAAGATAAAGACAGTTCCCAAAACCCTGAAGAATCAACTCATGTGGAAAACGAATAATAAATGTCTTTTTGAAAGTATAACTAATTAAAAACAAACACTTCCTGTGACGGAAAATCATAAAATAACAGTTATTTTTTTAACGGTATTTCTACTATTGCAGTCTTGTGCTGTGAAAAAATTTATTCCGGAAGATGAGCGATTGTACACAGGTGCTTCAGTGGAAATTAAATCTGATTCGGTAATAGATAACAAAGAAAATCTTGAGACCGTTTTAGAAGAAGCATTGCGTCCCGAACCTAACAGTAAATTTTTGGGAATGCGTCCCGGTCTTCATTTCTACTATAAAATGCAACAGCAAAATCCAGGATTTATAAATCGTTTTTTTTATAAGAGAATAGGCGAAGAGCCCGTGTACCAAAGTGACGTTAAACCTTTTGAGGTAGAGGAAATACTACGGAATAGAATGGAGAATAGAGGGTTCTTTTATAGCCAAATAAGTTCTGAATTTGAGGAAAAAGAAATGGAGGCTTCCATAAATTACACAGTGAAGGCCCCAACTCCATATACCATTGCCAGTTATCAATTGGATTCATTGCCCCGGCCAATTAATTCCGAAATAAAACAGAGTGTGGGCAAGACAAAATTAAGCAAAGGAATGCGCTTCGATCTTTCCAACATGAAATTGGAACGGGAGCGAATAGATAACGATTTAAAACACAATGGTTACTATAACTTTAATGCTAATTTTCTAATTTTTGAAGCAGATACCAATCAGTATGATAGAAAAAAGTTCGATTTGTATCTTCGATTGAAAAAGGAAGTGCCCAATAAAGCAATTGTTCCGTATAAAATTTCAAAAATAAACGTTTACGCAAACTACAACAGCCAAGACACAACAACTACTGAGGTTACCCGATTTAACGAAAAAAACTTTATAAACAGCGCAGATTTTTTTAATCCCAAATATTTAGATCCTTTCATTACTTTAGAGGAAGGACAGTTTTACAGTCCCGAAGACTCCCGAAATACCTCTAGGCGGCTCGCCACGATTGGAGCTTATAAATTTGTAAACATTCAGTACAAAGAGAAAGACTCTTCACTAACCGATAGTTTGGGAATTTTGGAAGCGAATATTTTTCTTTCACCTTTAAACAAACGTGCAATCCGTGCAGAATTACAGGCCGTTACAAAATCCAACAGCTTTGCCGGCCCAGGATTGGCCGTAACTTACAGCAATAGAAATCTATTCAATGGGGGTGAAACTTTAAATACCACGGCAAGTTTTGGATATGAGGTACAACTTGGCAGTGGAAGCAATAGTGGAAACACGAGTATCAATCTTGGATTGAAATCTGAGCTTATTTTTCCAAGGGTTATTTTCCCCATTAAAATTGATACAGATTTCTTTGAATATGCTATTCCGAAGACAAAAACCAGTGTGGGGGTAGATTATCTCAGCAGAACAAAATTATACACTCTACTTTCGGGCACGGCTCAGTTTGGGTATATATGGCAGGCAAACAAATACGTTACCCATGAGATTATTCCCATTTCCATCAATTATACAAAACCTTCGAATACAAGTCCTGAATTTGAGGAAATTTTGGATGAAAATCCTTTTCTGAAAAGAAGCTTCGACCAGCAATTTATTTCTGGGCTAAACTATTCTTTTACTTATAATGGCATGGTAGATACCGCCAAAAAGAACCAATTTTTTCTGAACGCTACGGTTGATGTGGCCGGAAATAGCATCAGCCTATTCGGAAAGGAAAACGAAATGGGGAAGAAGGAATTTTTGGGATTGGAGTATGCGCAATTTGCCAAGTTTGATGCAGATTTCAGATATCATTTCAACTTTGGAAAAGAACAAGTTATCGCAACCCGACTCTTTGGCGGCTATGGATATGCGTATGGTAATAGTGATATTATCCCTTATGTTAAACAATATTATTCAGGAGGGCCGTATAGTGTTAGGGCCTTCAGAATACGCTCATTAGGGCCAGGAACTTATAACGATGCGGAGAATCCAGAGAATAACTATTTTGACCAAACCGGAAATATTAGGCTAGAAGCCAATATTGAGTACAGGTTTCCTATAATTTCATATTTAAAAGGTGCTGTCTTTGCCGATGCCGGAAATATCTGGAATTCCAAAGCAAACCCAGTTTACCATGGTGCAGATAAATTCACATCCAATTTTATAAATGAACTGGGAATGGGGGCTGGAGTAGGACTTCGGGTTGACGTGCAGGGTTTTGTAATTCGCTTTGATTTTGCTGCGCCATTCCACGATCCCTCCACCGAAGAAGGTTTCAATTTTGATGTAAATGAAACGGTCTTTAATTTTGGAATTGGATATCCTTTCTAAAATTATTTGTTTAACTCTTCCAATAATTGCTCGTAATCCTCAATTTTCACGTGCAGTACGCCCCCCAAACTTACAATGGGTGAAACGACAGAATCAATTTTTACGGTTGAATTTGCAAAGGCTGGAGCCAACTGTTTTTTCAGTTCAGGCTTTTCTGAAAAGCTGTATGAGGTATATAAATAAGGGCTTTTATCAAGCTTGGCAACCAAGGAATCGCAACTGGTACAAGTTTCAGGAATATAAACGATTACTTTCTTTTTCGGATCAATTTTTATGGCCTCAAATTCCCTGCGCAAAGCGCGGCGTGAAAGGCTATCACTTACATCCAACTTATATGTATAATTTGCTTTTTTACCTCTTTCAACCATTAGATTGGTAAGCAAAACCTTTGATGCAGCTGGAACCCGGACGGGGCGTTGTACACTTTTACTTTGGCGAAAATTAGTTCCTTCAACTGTAATTATAATATCCAGATCTTTTTCGTTTTTGTTCAAGGCATAGAGAAACAAGCGGTTTCCCTTTGTGCCTTCCACAATTTCAATAGGTCTTTCTTGTGACAAAAGTGATGAGCAGCTTAGAATAAGCAGTACAAATAATAATTTTTTAATCATGGAAGGTTGTTTTATAATTTTTTTCTAAGATATAAATTTCATTATAAAACGTAAGAATAAATTTCCTCAAAATAGTCTAGCAGGTTTAACAATACTTTAGGCACATGGCATACCGCATTAATTATCTTTGGAAAAGTAATAAAATTACAGCATGGCAGACAAAAATTTACACCAAATGACGGTTGGCGGCGGATGCTTTTGGTGCACCGAAGCAATTTTCAATCAAATAAAAGGAGTAGAGAAAGTAGTTTCGGGCTATTCTGGCGGAAACGTGCCGGGAATACCTACCTATCGAGAAATATGCAGCGGTCTTACGGGCCATGCCGAAGTAATTCAGCTAACTTTTGATTCATCGGTAATTACTTTTGAAGAATTGCTCATTATTTTCATGACCAGCCACGATCCCACAACTTTGAATAGACAAGGTGCAGATAGGGGTACGCAGTATCGATCGGTAATTTTCTATCACAATGAAAAGCAAAAAGAGGTAGCTGAAATAGTTTTAAAGGAAATGGCGTCCCATTATGAAAATTCTATTGTTACAGAGTTGAGTCCGTTGGGAAAATTCCATCCAGCGGAAGATTACCACCAAGATTATTATGCTAAAAACCAATCACAGGGATACTGTACGGCAGTCATTTCACCGAAACTTGCAAAGCTTAGAAAAATGTATTCGGAAAAGTTGAAATAATTTTCGTTAAAACAGTAGATTTTTTACCTGTTAATACTTTAACCCTTTTTGTGATTTTAACAATTTAATTTTCTGTATCTTTGAAAAAATCGGATGAATAATTTAAATCCAATTAGGTAAACAAATAAAAAAAACACTAACATATAAATACTTATAAAGTCATCTGCTAATCGTGGATGGCTTTTTTTATAAAAAAAAATGAAAAATGGCGAAATCGCAACAAACATACAGTAAGAAAGAAAAAGAAAAAGCAAAGCTGAAAAAACGAGAAGAAAAACAAAAGAAAAAAGAAGCCCGAAAAGCTGATAAAACTCCGGGAATTGACTTTGTTTATGTTGATCACAACGGAAACCTGACCGATACTCCGCCAGATCCATCCCTCAAACCAGAAATTGACGCGGAAGATATTGTACTGGGCATTCCACCTAAAGAAGAAGGTGAGCGGGAGGCTTTTGATCCCGTTAGACAGGGAAAAGTATCATTTTATGATTCTTCCAAAGGCTTCGGGTTTATCATTGATGACGAAAACAATGAAAAATACTTTACGCACGTAAGCGGAATTATAGATGAAATATCGGAAAATGACAGCGTCTCTTTTGAACTTGAAAAAGGGCAGCGTGGAATGAATGCCGTAAAAGTCACAAAAAAGTGATATAATTCAATCGAATAAAAAAATCCCGCAATTTGCGGGATTTTTTTATTAGACTAATTAGTAATGCCTCTTAATTTGTCAAATCATTTGCTTTTCTTTTAAGATCATTTGCCTCTTTTCTTGCAGAATTAGTAAGCTGTTCGTATTTTTCTGAAATTGTTTCTTCCACTTCGCCAGCTTTCTCTTTTATTTTTCTGCCAGTTTCATTGGCTTTGTCTTTCAATCTTTGTTTCTCTTCGGGCGACATAGTTTTGTATTTCCAAAATGCAAAAGCGCCGGCTGCTACTCCAAGCAGTGCTAATAATCCTTTTCCTTTATTGTTCATGTTGTTTTTTTATTAATTTATGTGAAGATACGGCTTTAAGAGACTCAATCATAATTACAGCTTGACTTTAATAAATATTTAATACTAAGGCAATTATTTTTTTAAAGCCTTCACAATATTTTATGGGCAAAAAGATTTTTTTAAAAACGAGTGACCAAAGATTTCTTAAAATAGGTTTTAAATCTCATAAATGAAAAATACAAATCTGAAAGATTTTTAGAATTAATTTCTTAAATTTAAGAATCAAAAAAAAAACTACAATAACTCTATGATTATTAAGAGATAAGTAAGTCCAAACCTGTTCACAAGTGTTTGGCGCATCACATCTGAAAACAAACTAACCAATAATATTTACACAGATGAAAATATATGACGACAAACACATTAAAAATGTAGTATTCGTAGGCGCCCACAACAGCGGTAAAACTACACTTGCAGAAACCATGCTTTTTGAAGCAGGCCTTATTAACCGCCGTGGCACAGTTGAAAATAAAAATACAGTGTCTGATTATCATGACATTGAGCACGAGCGGGGCAACTCCGTCTTTGCCACCCCACTACACACTGAATGGCGCAATTACAAAATAAACATTATAGACACTCCCGGTTTGGATGATTTCATTGGTGAAATTATTTCCTCTATCCGTGTTGCAGATACTATTGTTACCGTTTTAAATGCACAGCAAGGTGTGGAAGTGGGAACTGAAATTATTTGGAATTATATAGATAAATTCCACAAACCAACTTTATTTGTGATTAACCAGATAGATCATATCAATTCGAAGTTTGACGAAAGTTTTAAGAGCATAAAAAACTTGGTGGGCAATAATGCCTTGCAAATTCAGTATCCTTTAGTTGTAGATGGCGCACAGTGCATTGTGGATGTACTTAAGATGAAAATGTACAAGTTTGGGCCCGAGGGAGGAAAGCCCGAGAAACTGGAAATTCCTGATGGCCAAAAGGAATGGGCCAAGGAATTAAATAATGAATTAATAGAAAAAGCTGCAGAAAATGATGAAACTTTACTGGAGCTTTTTTTGGAAAAAGGCACTTTGAATGAAGATGAAATGCGCCAAGGCATAAAAGCCGGAATGATAAACCACGAACTGTTCCCAGTATTTTGTGTTTCAGCTTTGAATGATATGGGCTCAGGAAGATTGATGGGCTTTATTGACAATGTAGCGCCCGCAGCGGCAGATTTAAAACCCGAACAAAGCGTAGATGGAAAAGCCGTAAAGGCAACAAAGGAAAGCCCCACGGCCCTTTTCGTCTTTAAAACTGTCTATCAACCAAATCTGGGACAAATTACCTTCTTTAAAGTGATGAGCGGTGAAGTGCGCTTGAATGATAAGCTATCCAATTCCAGAAATAACGAAACAGAGACAATAAACCAACTGTTCATCATGGATGGAAAAGAAAGACAGCCCGTAAACAAACTTACCGTTGGGGATATTGGCGCAACCCTAAAACTTAAATTCACAGAGACCAATGATACTTTGGCGGCCCCAAATCATGTGCTCAGCATCAAGCCCATAAAATTTCCACCATCAAGAATAAAAAAAGCGGTCTTTGCCGTGAATACAAAAGACGAGGAAAAACTGAGCGAGTCTTTAAAAAAAATACACAGCCAAGATCCCACGGTCAAGATATCTTTTTCTGCAGAGTCAAAACAACTTATTCTTTCCTGCCAAGGCGACCTTCATCTTGCCACCATAGATTGGACGCTTAAAAATATCTATGGTGTAGAGGCACGTTTTGAAAAACTTAAAATAGCATTCCGTGAAACCATTCAACATTCTTCAACGTCAAATTACAGGCACAAAAAGCAGTCGGGCGGTTCGGGGCAGTTTGCGGAAGTTCACTTAAAAATTGAGCCTTGGAATGAGAATATGGAGGAGCCGCAAGGGTTTAACATTCGCGGTAAAGAAGAAATGGATCTGTCTTGGGGCGGAAAATTGGTTTTTTATAACTGCATTGTGGGCGGAGTTATAGACCTACGGTATTTGCCCTCAATAATGAAGGGAGTTTTGGAAGTAATGGAAGAAGGGCCGTTAACGGGTTCGTACATTCGTGATGTACGCGTAATGGTTTATGACGGAAAAATGCACTCTGTGGACTCCAATGACATTTCCTTTAAAATTGCAGGCGCACATGCTTTCAAGGAAGCTTTTCTAAATGCCAATCCCAAGCTTTTGGAACCCGTAATGGAACTCACAGTAAAAGTACCCGAAGACATGGTAGGAAGTGTCATGACCGATTTACAAGCACGACGCTCCATGATACTGGGTGTAGAGAGTAACAACAATTATCAAATTTTGAAAAGCCTGACTCCCGAAGCCGAGCTATATGGTTTTTCAACCGATTTGCGATCATTGACGCAGGGCAGGGCAACTTTTAAATCTTCGTTTTCATCCTATAAACCGGTTCCCGCCAATGTTCAAAACGATTTGGTAAACTAATGGCATTTTGTAATCACTATTTGAAATAAATTGTTTTGCACAATCAAACTGTGAGTATATTTGGCGAAAAATTTATATATGCCAGAGACTTTCTTAAAGGAAGAAATGGATTATTTGAACAACTCCGATGGCGGAAATTCAATTAAGCAAGAAATAAATACTAAAGATATAGCAAAATGTATTGCTGTTCTTGAATATTTAAACAGCAATACGGACCAAATTTTTGAGATCCCAAAAGAACAGCGCACCGCTCTAATAAAAGCATCCGGTCAACTTTCACGGCCCAATCGCGATGAGTTTTCACGAAGAAAGAAAGATGCCAAAAAAGCTGAAAAACGCAAACAAGCCAATAAAGACCGCACCGCCCGAAAAGAAACTGGAATACGAAGTGCTCGCGAAAATGTTGTTTTTGTTGCCCCAAAACTCTTGCGGGCAGTAGATTTAACTTCCAAAAAAGAACTTGAGCTTGAAACCCCGCGAAATTGCTATGTCTGTAAAACACTCTATTCCAAACTACATCACTTTTACGATACTATGTGTACAGAGTGTGGCGATTTCAATTACGCAAAACGTTTCCAAACAGCCAATTTAACTGGACAAGTAGCGGTAGTCACCGGTTCCCGCTTAAAAATAGGTTACCATATTTCGTTAATGCTTCTTAGAGCAGGAGCTACCGTTATAGCCACAACACGATTTCCAGCAGATTCTGCCTATCGTTTTGCACAGGAAGAAGATTTCCACCAATGGGCAGACCGTTTGAAGATTCACGGTTTGGACCTTCGTCATATTCCTAGCGTAGAAATTTTCTGCAATTATATTGAGCAGAAATACGAAAATCTTGATATTCTTATAAACAATGCTGCTCAAACCGTACGCAGACCAGCGGGTTTTTATCAGCATTTAATGGTAAAAGAAGAAATGCCTTTTGAAGAGCATCCACAATTTGTGAAAGATTTGCTACGTGACCATATAAATTGTTTGCACGAATTGAAAACACTTACGTCAGACATTGGTAAAAACAAAAATCTTCCCGTAACTTGGCACGGTTCAGAGCCGGGCATTGGTATCCGTGCTTCAGCAAAACTTTCGCAAATTCCATATAGTTTTGACAATTCTTTAAGTGCGAAAGAAGTTTTCCCCGAAGGCAAATTGGACGCAAATCTTCAACAAGTTGACTTAAGAACGACCAACAGTTGGCGTTTAAGGCTTGGTGAAATTGAAACTACTGAAATGATTGAGGTTCAATTGGTAAACTCAATAGCACCTTTTGTGCTTTGCAACCGTTTGGGAGAGATTATGAAGAAGGAAAACACAGGTAAAAAGCACATTATAAACGTTTCGGCAATGGAAGGAAAATTCCATCGGTTTTTTAAGGAAGACCGCCACCCGCACACCAATATGGCAAAGGCGGCGCTCAATATGCTTACCCATACCGCTGCGGGCAGTCTTGCCAAGGAAGGTATTTACATTAATGCCGTAGATACTGGCTGGGTGACAGATGAAGATCCGGTAGAACTTGCACAGCGAAAAATCGAACTGCACGATTTTCAGCCACCGCTTGATATTGTTGATGGTGCCGCCCGTGTTATGGATCCCTTGATTGATGGTATAAACACTGGAAAACACTGGAGCGGAAAGTTTTTAAAAGATTACAGGCCGATTGATTGGTAAAAAATAGACTATGGATAACCAACAACCCAATAACCCCTTGCACGGAATTAAACTGGCGGATATTCTTGAATACCTTGTGGAATATTATGGTTGGGAGGTTTTGGGTGAAAAGATAAAGATCAATTCCTTTAATAGCAATCCGTCTATTAAATCGAGCCTAAAGTTTCTTCGGAAAACGCCTTGGGCGCGCGAAAAAGTGGAACAACTTTACTTAAAGACAAAGTCGGAATAGAACATCAGAAAATTCGTTCGTAATAAATCTGGCATTTCTTCTTTTAAAACCTATAAAAGGATGTAGTTTTGCAATCCTGCAAAATGAGGATTTTTATGACTGAGACCAAAGACGCGATTCAAGAAAAAAAAACAGACAAAGAGCTATATAGCTACCAAAAGGGAGCTATAGACAAGATATTTGAAAAGTTTGAGACCGCGCCAGATGATTATCATTTGCTTTACCAATTACCCACAGGTGGCGGAAAAACGGTTATCTTTTCGGAAATTGTCCGTCAATATTTAAAAAACCACAACAAAAAAGTACTTGTGATGACCCACCGTGTGGAACTTTGCAAGCAGACTTCGGAAATGCTCACCAGCTTTGGCGTCGTAAACAAAGTGGTTAACAGCACCGCAAACTTGGATGATCAAGAAAAGTACAGCTGCTTTGTTGCAATGGTGGAAACCCTAAACAACCGTTTGAATGATAACAAACTTGACATATCAGATATTGGTCTGGTAATTATTGATGAAGCGCATTACAATTCGTTTACGAAGCTTTTTAAATTTTTTGAAAAATCGTTTATACTTGGTGTTACGGCAACTCCTTTGAGTTCCAATCGCAATCTACCAATGAAGGATAATTATGACGAACTCATTGTTGGCGAAAGCATTCAATCTTTAATTGAGAACGAGTTTTTGGCCGAAGTTGAAGTTTTTCAATACAATATGGGGCTCACTTCCCTTGAAATTGGCTCCAATGGTGATTATACCGTTAAATCTTCGGATGACTTATACTCTGCAGTGGGTATGCTGGATCAGCTATATCAGGCTTATTTAAACCATTCAAAAGGAAAAAAGACCTTAATTTTTAACAACGGGATCAATACTTCCATTCAGGTGTATTACCATTTAAAAGCGGAAGATTTGCCCATTATGCACTTGGATAATACCGCAACCAAAAAGCAACGAAAGCAAATTTTAAAATGGTTTCATGAAACGCCAGATGCTATATTGACTTCAGTGAGTATTTTGACTACAGGTTTTGATGAGCCTACTATTGATACTATTATTCTAAATAGGGCGACCCGTTCATTGACGTTATATTTCCAAATGATTGGCCGGGGTTCACGTATTTTGAACAACAAGTCGAAGTTTTCCGTGATCGATCTGGGTAACAACTACCAGCGTTTCGGTCCGTGGGAAGCGCCTCTGGATTGGCAGGCAATCTTCCGCTCTCCCGATTATTACATGGACCGTTTGCTGAGTGACGAAGAGCTGGAAAGTCATTTTAGGTATGAAATGCCCGATGAACTCCGTGCGGAGTTTGCAAATAGTAAGGAGGTTTATTTTGATATTAAGGAAACCTATCAAGAAGCTACTTTTAAAGGTGAATCGAGTAAAGTTGTGCTGGAACGCTCCATTGCACAGCACGCCTATATTTGCATCGAAAACAGCGAAGACGTTTACGATGCCCTCGGACTTGCAAAAATGTTGGGTGACGATATCGACCACCGTATTGAGAAGTACTCTCAGTGTATTAGCAAGAGTACACATAACTTTATAAGTTGGTTAAAAGATGATTACCGCCTAAAACTGCGCACTTATCTACGTGATAATTTTGATACAGTATTTGAGGAGATTCACGGGCATCCACCAGAAGATTAAGTTTGCGGATTCCAGGGTAAAATTTGCAGGTTTTTATGAATATTCAAGTTCTTAATCAACAAATTCCCATTTAACGAACCCCCAATTTACAAAGCATTATATTTGCACCAAACAGTCCGCCATGGAATCATTCAATGAGCTTAACATTTCCAAACAACTGCAGTATGCCATTGCAGATCTTGGTTTTGAAAAACCCACCCCTATACAGGCACAGTCGTTTTCGGTAATAATGTCTGGGACCGATATGGTTGGGATTGCGCAGACGGGAACGGGTAAAACCTTTGCCTATATGCTGCCCATACTTCAGGACTTAAAGTTTTCAAAAGAAATAAATCCACGGGTATTGGTAATGGTTCCTACTCGCGAATTGGTTTTGCAGGTAGTTGAAGAAATAGAAAAATTTGGAAAATATTCTTCTATTCGAGTGATTGGTGTTTTTGGTGGAACCAACATTAACCGACAAAAAGAGGCTGTAGCCGAAGGAGCTGATATTATTGTAGCTACACCGGGAAGGCTTTACGATTTGGTCGTGAGCCGTGCCCTTCAATTAAAAGCCGTAAAAAAAGTAGTAATTGATGAAGTAGATGTGATGCTCGATCTGGGCTTCCGTTTTCAGCTTACCAATATTTTGGAACTGCTTCCCAACAAGCGTCAAAACATTATGTTTTCGGCAACGATGACCGATGAAGTAAATGTTTTTATTCACGACTTCTTTATTGCGCCTACTACGGTTTCGGTAGCAGTTAGCGGAACACCTTTGGAAAACATTTCGCAATACGCTTACAGGGTAGAGAATTTTTACACAAAAGCCAATCTGCTAAAATATTTGCTTCAGAATGAAAGTGATTTTACAAAAGTGCTGGTTTTTGTTCCAAATAAGAAAAGCGCCGATCTTCTTTTTGAGATTTTAGATGAATTCTTCGGAAGTGAAGTAGCGGTAATCCACAGCAATAAAACACAGAATTATCGAATACGTTCCATAGAAAATTTCAATGCCGAAAAAACGCGTATCCTTGTAACTACTGATGTTATGGCACGTGGGCTGGATTTAGATCAAATTAGCCACGTTATCAATTTTGACGTTCCCAATTTCCCCGAAAACTATATGCACCGCATTGGCCGGACGGGGCGGGCAGAGCAGGAGGGAACTTCCCTTTTGCTTTATACCGAAAAGGAAGAGGATGCCAAAGCTGCTATTGAAAAGTTGATGGATTTACAAATAGAGGAACTTGATTTTCCAAAAGAGGTTGAAATTTCAAAACAGTTAACTTATGAGGAAAAACCACAGATAGTAGAAATCAACAACCCTAATAATTTAGAAGAAGTAGGGCCCGCTTTTCATGAAAAGAAAGAAAAAAACCGAAAGGAAAACCAAGGCGGTTCCTATAAGCGAATCATAAAACAGAAATACAAAAAACCCAAAACAAGAGGCGATAAAAATTACAACAAACGCAATAAAAGGAAGTAGATTTTATGCAACCATTTATTAATCAAAGTATCTAAAAATTTAACAAATAAACCATTTCAACCACTCTGAAAGCACCAAGCACTCTTTTAGTCGTTGTAGCCTTTTTCTCCATCTACGTTATTTGGGGTTCTACATATATGCTCAATAAGGTTGCCGTAGCAGAACTACCACCATTCTTTTTGGCATCAATTCGTTTTACATCGGCGGGACTTCTCATATTTATCATAGCCAAATTACTGGGAAAAAGCCTTGCCATTACCCGAAAACAATTCCAAAATACCTTTATTGTAGGCGTACTTTTTCTATCATTCGGCAATGGTATTATTGTTTGGGCCTTAAAGTATGTGGATAGCGGCTTTGCGGCCTTGGAGATTTCTGCGCAACCTTTAGTGGTCTTATTGTTGATGTGGCTTTTGCAGGGCAAACGCATAAAACCTATGTCGTTAGTAGGAGTGGCCTTAGGAATTATAGGTATTTTTCTGCTCGTTGCACAAAAGCAACTTATCGCCAAGGAAGGTACGGTTTTGGGAATGATTATGATTTTTGCCTGTATGCTCAGTTGGGCATATGGGAGTCTTTTTGTGGGTAAAGCAGACCTTCCTAAAAATTTCTTCGTTAATACCGGTTATCAAATGTTTACTGCCGGTATTACCCTTGCGGTTGCCAGTTTGCTTTTTGGCGAACAGTGGCTTGCACCAAATGATTGGGGGCAGCCAGTGCAACTTAGTATGGTGCTTTTGATACTTTTTGGAAGTATTGTAGCGTTTACGTCCTTCAATTATTTACTAAAAACGGTATCGCCAGATAAAGTTGCAACATCTACCTATGTGAATCCAATTATTGCATTAATCTTAGGTTGGTATATTTTGAATGAACAGATTACCTCACAATCCATTATTGCCGCTGCGGTGCTTTTAACTGGTGTCTATTTTATTAATACCACCAAGACAACCCTAACGGTGCCTAGGTTTTCGGGAAAAATTAAAAAGCAGGATAGAGGCTAAATTGCTTTTCAAGAAAAAAGACATTTTCTTACATTTTAATTATTTTGCTACAGAGTTTCCGTGGGAAAAACCTTAATCATAAACGGATCATGGGCTTTTCTATTTTCCCAAAAATGGATGTTATACAGTAATTAGACATTTTTTTTCAGTGGGTTCTCCTTTCCAGCGCTATCAATTTTTTAATATATTTGGCAGATTTTGGCAAGTTGTATCTATTGCTTTTCAGAATTACTAATACCTTATTATCTATGAATCAAATATTGGTAATCCTTGTTGCCCTACTTAGTTTCTTTGGCAATTCCTTGAAAGCCCAAAATATTCCATTTCAGGATGGGGAGCGTTTTATATTAGTCAATGGTATAAAACATTGGGTAAAGATAAAAGGAGGTAATAATAATACCACGCCTCTCATAGTGGTACATGGTGGACCTGGAGGCAATCATTATAGTTTTGAAAGAACTATTGGTCCAAATCTTGAAGCCTTTGCTACTGTCATTTATTACGAACAGCGTGGTAGTGGGCGTAGCGAGGCACCAAAAGACAGTACTGATTATACAATACCTACCTTAATTAACGATCTTTATATACTTAGAGAATCTTTGGGGCTACAGAAAATGAATTTGTTGGGGTATTCCTTTGGGGCAGAACTTTCTTTAAGATATGCAATAGAGCATCCTCAAAGTGTGGAGAAATTAATCCTCTCATCACCTGCGGAATGGTCCAAAACCAATATGCTTGTACAAATACAGGGTTTTTATGCCATAGGCGACAATATTACCAAAAAAAAAATAGATACTATATTACAACAAAACACTCCAATAGAGGAAAAACTATTGAAGATTTGGAATACAAGCAATATAAATCAAGTTGATTCTTTTTTATTCGTTAATCCCGCCAATGCTAAAACGAATAGACAGTTTTGGAATGAAAGTAAGCTTACCAATACTGGATTAATGGCAAAAGTATATCTTGAGAATGCAAAAGGTGATTTAATAGTAAAAGCAAGTGGATTGCAAATACCCACATTACTTATATGTGGTATTTACGACAAAAATGGAGGATTACATACTGGCAGCTCATTAAAACAAGTGTTACCCCAAAGTATTTTGAAACTATATGAAAACAGTGCCCACTTTCCGGATATTGAAGAACCAAACCGTTTTGCGGCCGATGTAAAATCCTTCCTGTTTAACGAATAGTTAAAACTTATGCTAGGTTGTACATTAAGCGCATAGACCTAAAAAAATAGCTTAAATTAATCAAAATCACTCGTGGATTCCTCCAGAGTCAATTGCTCATTACTCATTATGAATAACTTTCTCGTTCTCTAGAATGTGGGAACAAGAATTATTGTATACCTATCTGAATTTTGAAGATGAAAGCTTTCGCTCTCCTATGCAAACGTTTTCAAATAAAACGATTACATTTTTTATAAGACTTTTAAATAATGTAAGGTCTATTGCACCCTACCGCGTTGTAATACTGCTTCAAATTTCTGTCCCGAACGATAACTTATGGGTTTTCCAACAACATCAGAATATAAACGAAATCGCTTCGATTTTAATTTGACCGTGCTGCCGTCAACCGCTTCCACTCGCTGGATGACAAAGCCAATTAAAGGTTTCTTTTTAGAGTGTGAAGATGGTATGCAGTCCACAATCTTTCCAGTAACCATAGCTCCTTTACGAATGATAACCCGGTTGTCAGACACCACGTCTTCATTGCAAGTAAGCCGAATCGTAGTTCCATCACGTTCTTTTTCTTCAGAACTTAAATCTTCTTGTAAGGTTACACTAATTGATTTGCCGGCTGGAACCTCGGCGGGGGAATGTGAAATTTTTTGTTTTTCCTCTATATTTTCAGTGGGCTTATTTTTTTCAGAAGATTGCGGTGACTTGGTATCTGTTGGTGCATTTACAATCTTTTTTACATTATTTTTCTTCTTTTTGGGTTTGGTGTTTACTTTTGGGGGATCAGCAATTCTTTGGTACATCTCACTTGGAGTTTCCTCAAAATTACTGCTGGGCCGCTCTAACACATCCTTTGCGGGCTCTATCGGTGTCTCCCAACTAACAGCAACAGGAGTTTTGGGTATTTGCTCGATGTTGTCGATTTCTGAGCCTCCTCCCCAAAGTAATAGAATTGCACACAATAGCACCGAGACCCCAAGAATCAATAAGGATTTAGTAATTTTATTAACAGTAGAAATTTTGAAATTTCCTGCAGTTGGAACCTTAAATTTTCCCGAGATTGATTTTGCACGTGATAATATTTTGCCGACAGAGATAATTTTATTTCCTTTTATTGGTTCTGTAAAAATTTGTGAGGCCTGAAGTACTTTAGAAAGAGTAGCCTGATCGAGCAACGATCCAGCAAGGCTTTTTTCAATAGCATTTTTCATTTCTCGGGCAGTCTGATATCTTTTATTAGGATTGCGCTGAAGTGCTATAAAAACAATCTTTTCAAGGGAATCGGGAACCGAAGGATTTTCCCGTATTATAGATTCCGGCTGTTTTTCCAGCTTGTCTTTCATCAACCTATAATCAGTGTCACTATGAAAAGGGGTAGTACCACAAAGCATTTCATACAAGATATTTCCTACGGCATATACATCTGTCCGTTCATCACCTTCTTGACCCTTTATCTGTTCTGGTGCCATGTATTCCAGTGTCCCTACAGATTTTCCATGACTGGTAATACGCTGAGCATTGCGCATTCGCGCGATACCGAAATCCATGATTTTTACGGCCCCTTCTTCATTAATCATTACATTGGCAGGTTTAATATCGCGATGAATAATTCCTTTACGGTGCGCATGGTATAAGCCATCGAGTATCTGCACCGCAATACTAGCACCGAGCTGATGCGTAATTTTTTTGTGGACAAACAGCCAGTCTTCGAGTGTCTTTCCTTCCACATATTCCATTATCATCCAATAGGTGTCTTCCTTTGGGATGAAGGAATAAAGATGTGTGATATTTGGATGATTAAGTTTAGCTAATGCCAGTGCTTCTGCTTGAAAGCGTTCCCCTAAGCTCTCTTCTTCTGATCCTGTTTTCCTGTGAAGTTGTTTTATGGCAACTAATCTGTCAATCATGGTATCTTTGGCGAGATAAACCATTCCCATCCCGCCTTCGCCCAGTTTTTGGATAATTTCATATTGACTACCTAGTACGCTCATTGTATCAGGTTTCGTTCTTTGGTTAGTGAAGGAACCGATTGTACCACTGAGGAGATGTCTATCACGAAAGCCGAGAAATTGTCTGATACATTGCGAGATGTCGCCACCAAAGAGAGACATTCCAAGATAAATTCAGGTTGTTCCATTAAAAGTAAATCTTTTAAATTTTCCTCACTGAGGGTCTCGTATACACCATCAGAGCAAAGAAAAAAACGATCACCTTCCTGTATACCACCCTCAGACGAAATTTGAGGTTCTATGTTTGGGGTGGTACCCAAGGCTTGTAATAATACATTTTTCATTGGGTGATGGTCCCGTTCTATTTCTGTAATCTCACCACTTTCATACATTTGATTTACCAGGGTGTGATCTTTGCTTAATTGTACTAGGCAGCCATTCCTTAACAAATAAACACGACTGTCACCAATGTGTCCTATATAACAAACATTCTGCTGAATAACTACTGAAGTGGCTGTAGTGCCCATTCCTTTCTGATCGGGATTTGAATTACCGGCCCCAATAATTTGTTGATGTGCTTCCATAAATGCTTTATGTAGCAATTTTTCTGGAGTGTATTGTTGCCAATTTTTTAAGCAATAGTCCAGCAATAGATTGCAAGCCATCTTACTGGCCACTTCACCAGCATTATGCCCTCCCATACCATCGGCAACCACAGCAATAAGATTATGTTTGTCATTATCCGGAAAAGAAAAAGCGACCGAGTCTTCATTATGGTCTCGTGTCGGGCCTGTTTCGGAGACGGCATAAACTCCACAAAAATTCCCATTACTGCTATTGCTATTTTTAGTTGAAGCAAGAGCTTTATCCTTTTTTTTTGAAAATATAAACCTCATATGTGCTATTGTTAAATGTCTTGTATTGTCTTTCACCAGCATTACATTCCGAACTGGTGGAAATTGACTGTTTCTTTAAAAGCTATTAGGTAAAAAAATGTTATTTTATTACTTGTTGACGTCCCATTAACTCCATTACGTATTTAATTGGAACAGCAAAGCTAATTGATGTACCTGGTTCCCATTTGCCGGCGCTGTATACGCCCACTACGCGTCCCTTTTCATCAAACATAGGCCCGCCACTATTGCCTCCACCAGTGGAATTGATTGTAAGTTGATAATAATCACCAAAAGTAGATTGATAATCATCAATCTTGCTATTTTTTTCGGAACCACGAACCATTCGCCCAACGTTTCCATTGCTAACCGTTGGAACAGGAACAGATGTAATTTCTGCATTAGTATTAAATACATCCTGGGAACGCTTCAGAACAAGTTGCACAGGTGCGATACCAGGATACCCCAGAACAATTGCAGGATCGCCTGGCTGAATTTCCTCATAACTGTCAAAAAGTTCAACTTTTGGTAAAGCCTCTGGCAGATCAATTTTAATCATAGCTACATCGTGGGTAGAGGATATCCTTACAATCTTCGCTGGAGTTCTTTGCGAATTATTGGCAAATGTCACGTCAAGATATGTATTTACACCTGTATATTGCTTATCGTTACCAGGAACCCATTTACCAACCATCTCCTGTGTGATGGCCTTATCCCACGCCGGTTCGTATTGTCCGTACTGATTTGACTCTACCAGCACTCCGGGAAAAGCGTATTGCTGAAACTGAAAACTTGTAAGCCAATTGGAAGCCACGTGTCTATTTGTAGCAATAAAGCCCCTTTCGTCCACAACAAAGCCGCTACCGCTGCCAGCACTGGCAATAAGATCAAGTTCAATGCCCTGGGCGTTACCGAGTGCTTTTAGATAGTCGCCCTTTGTAACCAACAATGGTACAATTGATCCTTGCTCATTTTGAATATAGGCAGCACGGTACCCCATAATTTGTTTATCCTGAAATATTGGATAATAAACATGGTACATTTCTTCGCTAGAAGCTGTATTTGTAAGCTTCCATGCCATCTCTATATACACCACTTTCTCTTGGTTAGCCTTTGCTATTTCGGTTGGGGTAAAGGTAGTTTTAGGGTCTTTGACATGGACAATTTCCTTTACCTTTTGATTTTTAAACAACAAATAGCCCCCTGTTGAAACTAGCAACAACACGGCAATTATAGTAATTACGAGTCCGGTTTTACTTTTCTTTTCCGACTCACGAATCATATGCTGCATGGTATTTTTGCCGATACCTTCTTTTACGGGCGGTGCTTTCTCTGAAGTTACCTTGGGCAAATCTGAAGCAGTATGCATCTTCGTTTCTTTTATTGCCATTGGATCAATGATACGGGTCTTTTTAATATGAGACTGCGGAGGTGGATCAAGATCAAATTCAAAGGAAGGACCCTCTTTCCCAAGCTTAACAATGTCACCCACAAAAAGCTCGGTTTGGCCTTTAATGATTGTATCATTTACAAATGTGCCGTTTTTGCTCTGGCTGTCGGAGATGAAAAAACGCTCAGGATTTGTACTATCCTGAACAATACGACAATGATCGCGACTGATGGTGTCTTCTTTTACAGGATCAAAGCTTACATTATTTTCAGATCCACGGCCTATACGAACTTCAGGAGTGTTGGCAACTGAAAATTTTTCCACTTGGCCTTTTTTAGAGCCAGCGATGTGACGAATTAACAAGGAAATCTTTTGCTCGTTCATTGTGTTTGTTTTAATTGGTTAAAAAGAGATTGATTAAAATGCTGACAATATTGTTGAATTCTTATCAGGTTATAATCATATATCGTAAAATTGGAAAAATGTCATCATACGAATAAGATTTTTTAAATTATATAATCCGGATGATTGCTATGCGTAGTATTAAGTTTCGCTTCGTACCATGGGGCTAAAAGGTGTTTCTATAGAGAGCGATAAATATTCTAAACCAGCTTAACAAAAATGTACAGGCCGTAAATGCCATAAACACATTTATTCAAATGTGCAAAAGGAAGATTATTTTCAAGAAATAAAGATATATTGAACCTCAACGACAATTCAAATATCCTGCTTTGCGAAGAATGGGACGATGAAAACTACTACAAAATGAGTATATGAAAAAATGTCCATTTGCAGGCGTTCATAAACTAATCTGCTGTATTTTTTGCCTGCCCAACAGATTAGTTTTTGGCGTTTAAGGAAAACCTATAATGCTTGGAATGGATTTATTATTTGTGTTTCAGCTTGTTTTTTATATTATCCAAGCCACCCATTACGCGCAGCACCTTTGCTATAATAATATTCAAAGATGGCAATTGCAATTACGATTAGCGGCATAATTAGCGATTGTGGGCCCATCTTATCTATTATGTCCATACCAAACATCCAGTACAGTTGAAGTATAAGTACTGCAATTAGGGAAAGTAAAAATACACCTACTGCCATATTTTTGCGCATCAATAACAATACGCTGGCCAATAATCCACTAAAAACAGCTAAGCCGTAAACATACATACTCCATGAGGGAGCACTTGCCATAATCTCCACTTGCTCAGGCGGAAGAGTGGCTCTTATTTCCTCTGTCATCAGGAAATATTCATAAAGCCAAAAATAAACACCTATTAAGTTCCATAAAAGCGCGAGCACGGCAATGATCCAAAAGGCCGTGTTTGGTTTTGTAGTTGCATTCATAATAAATTGGTTTTAAGGTTGTTCGTATAAATGTAGGAAAATTTTTTGTGAAGTGGTTATGGGGATTTGAACGTTTTACACAAAACAAACCACAAACCCAAATATTCCCTATCTTTCCAAAACAAAAACAAAAAACATGATCCCAACCATTTCCAAAACCGCTTTCGATTTCCTGTTACAACTGAAGAAGAACAACAACCGGGAATGGATGCAGGAACATAAAAAGGAATATCTGGCCAACGAGAAAGCATTAAAAGAATTTTATGCAGCTGTGGAAAGAGGCCTAAATACCACCGATGAAATTGCCAAGACAAAAATATTCCGCATAAATCGCGACATCCGTTTCAGTAATGACAAAACACCCTATAATGTGCACCGAAGTGTTAGTTTCAGTAGGGCAGGGGCACAACGACGCGGAGGTTATTATTTGCGGTTGGAACCCGGCAACAGTTTTATGGCCGGGGGTTTTTTTGATCCCAATCCAGCAGATTTGTTGCGGATCCGAAAAGAGTTTGAAATGGACAGTACTGAAATACGGGAGGTTTTGGCAACGAAGGATTTTAAAAATGCCTTCGGAGATTTCAATCAGGAATATGCCGTTAAGACAGCGCCCAAAGGTTTTGATAAAGACGATAAAAACATTGATTTAATTAGGCTGAAAAGCTTTTTCGTAACCCATAGCTTTTCCGACGAAGAAGTATTTGCAGTAGATTTTAAAGACAATTTAATTAACCATTACCAATTGCTCCGCCCATTCTTCAATTATATGAGCGATGTGCTGACGACGGATTTAAACGGGGAATCGTTGTTATAGAATTAAGACTGGCCAAAACAATCCAACTATTCGCTGGTCTGTTTTTGCCAATTCTTATTAAATCATGCAAAATCGTATTCCAAAAGCTGTATGTTGCTTTTCAAGCGTTCCTTTACTATATCCATCATCCGTTTGTTCAGTGCTGAGGAATTTTTAATATAAATCTCAAATTCTTCAAGTGTAAATTGACCAATGATAATACCTTTCAATGAATTTCGGAATTTCATATCCTTATGGATGGCGTTTTCTATATAGTCCAGTCTCTTTTCGATAGTAAGATCGTAAAAAACGTTTTTATGCTTTGCCGCATAATTCCTGAAAACTGCCAATAAAAGTTCATTTTGAAGCTTTGCCACAGGACGCAGCGTCTTGTTTTGAAAAAATTCGTCGGCAGACATGTTAGCGTTGATTTTAGCAGAGGAAATTTCGGGGCGCATACGGAGCAGTAAACTATCTCGTGTTTCCATATATGGTTTTTTCTAAAATTAGAAATAATCAAAGGCTTTTTGGAAGGAAGTGCAATTAGTTATAAACGTTCTTTTCAACAATGCGAAGGAATGTTATCTTTGGAATTGACCGCAATAAAAGTGGCGGTTAAAAATTTCCTGAATCAACAAAACGATTATACGAATGAAAATATTTTCAGCAGAACAGCTATACGAAGCAGATAAAATCACGATTGAAAAACAACAGATTACTTCAGAAGCGTTGATGGAGCGCGCCGGTACGCAGATTTTTAATTGGTTGCACCAACGGTTAAATGGAACGCCCGTGCCCATTCGCATATTCTGCGGTATTGGCAATAATGGTGGAGATGGACTGGTAGTAGGGCGGATGCTTATTGAACACGGCTACAATGTAATTGTATATGTAGTAAACTGCAGCGACAAGCGTTCCAAAAACTTTTTGATCAATTATGACAAAATAAAAAACGTAACAAAAAAATGGCCCCTATTGATGAAGGGCGAAAGTGATTTTCCTGAAATAAATCCAGAAGATATTATTGTGGACGCCATTTTTGGAATCGGTTTAAATCGTTGCCCCGGTGGATGGGTGAAGAAATTAATCCAGTATTTGAATGAAAGCAAGGCTTTTAAACTTGCTATTGATATACCCAGTGGGTTATATTCCAATTTGCCCTTGGAAGATACCGAAGCTGTATTGAAAGCCAACCATACCTTGACTTTCCAAACACCAAAGCTTTGCTTTTTTTTACCGGAAACGGCTTCTTTTGTTTCAAATTTTGATGTTTTGGAAATAGGCCTGGATATTGAATTTCTGCAAACAACGGAACCTATGGCACAACTGATTTCAAAATTGGAAGCCCAACGTTTTTATAAACCCCGAGAGAAATTTGACCACAAAGGAACGTATGGTCACGCACTAATAGTTGCGGGAAGCTACGGAAAGATTGGAGCGGCAGTACTCTCAACTACCTCGGCATTTCGAATTGGTGCGGGTATGGTGACTGCTTTTGTGCCCAAATGTGGTTATACTATTTTGCAGACCACAATTCCAGAAGCCATGGTAATTACCGATAAAGAAGAAAATTATTTAACTGAAATTGCTTTTGACTTTAAACCTTCAGCAATTGGAATAGGTATGGGCATCGGAAAAAGCAAGAATACTGTAGAAGCTTTAAAAAAAATATTTCAGAATAAAAATATACCCTTCGTTATTGATGCTGATGCGCTAAACATTCTTTCGGAAAATAAGGAAATGTTGAAGCTACTTCCGAAAAATTCAGTATTGACACCACATCCTGGGGAATTGAAACGGCTCATCGGCGAATGGAAAAATGATTATGAAAAGATTGAAAAGGCAAAGAAATTTTCAGAAAAATATGAAGTTGTAGTTATAATAAAAGGCGCTTATACTATCACAGTTTACGGAGACAAGCTATATATAAATACCACTGGCAACCCTGGAATGGGAACTGCTGGCAGTGGTGATGCGCTCAGCGGTGTAATTACAGGGTTGCTTTCACAGGGGTATGACTCTTTGCTGTCCTCTGTTTTCGGAGTGTATATACATGGGCGTGCAGGAGATATAGCCGCCGGACAAATAGGCTATGAGGCCTTATTGGCAGGTGATATTATAGATAATATTTCTGAAGCGTACGTAGATTTGTTCGCACGTGAAGAGCAAGATACATCAGTTTCACAGAAAAAATAATAAAGCTGGCTATATAAATAGGGTTGTAATTTTTTTGAATAAATTATTAATTAAATAAAATTGTAGAATAAACCTGTTCAAAGAAAGTTTTCCACCGGCTTTTGAAACCATAGAAATTTAAAAACAGTATTTTTGCGAAAAGAATACCTACCCAATGCAAGAAACACATTATATAAGTTCTGAAATACTTGATTTATCGGCTATTAAGGATATTACTGAAAACAATAAAGTCCTTGAGCTTTCAGAAGAAGCACAACTAAACATTAAGAAGTCCAGAGAGTATCTTTTCAATAAAATGAAAGATAATGAAACGCCCGTATATGGTATAAACACTGGTTTCGGTTCTTTATGCAATGTAAAAATATCTTCAGAGAACCTTTCAAAACTTCAGGAAAACCTTGTCATGTCCCACGCTTGTGGCACGGGAGAGTTTGTTCCAAAGCCTATCGTAAAATTGATGCTTTTGCTAAAAATACAATCACTTAGTTATGGCTATAGTGGCGTACAGATTGAAACAGTGGAGCGGTTGATTGATTTTTATAATAATGATGTTTTGCCCGTAATCTATTCACAAGGAAGTTTGGGTGCCTCGGGCGATTTGGCGCCACTTGCACATCTATCCTTACCGCTTCTTGGCAAAGGGGAGGTGTATTATGGTGGAGAACGCCTTTCTTCTGAAAAAGTTTTGAGAAAATTTAACTGGCAACCCATTACACTTCAAGCAAAAGAAGGTCTTGCATTGCTCAATGGCACGCAATTTATGAGTGCCTATGGTGTTTATTGCCTTTTGAAGTGTTATAAACTATCTTACTTGGCAGATTTAATTGGCGCCGTTTCCATTGATGCTTTTGACTGTAATATGAGCCCCTACAATGCCTTGGTGCATTTGGTACGCCCACATAGGGGACAAGTAAAAACTGCCGAGCAGATTTTGGAATTTTTGGAAGGAAGCGAATTAGGTCTTTCTGAAAAGAAAAGTGTGCAGGATCCCTATTCCTTCCGTTGCATTCCACAAGTTCACGGCGCGACAAAAGACACCATACATTTTGTACACAAAACATTTAAGACCGAAATCAATTCGGTAACTGATAATCCCAATATTTTTGTAAACGAAGATGTTATTATTTCTGGAGGTAATTTTCACGGCCAACCCTTGGCCCTGGCTTTGGACTATTTAGCCATTGCAATGGCAGAGCTTGGTAATATTTCGGAAAGAAGAATCTATCAATTGGTTTCTGGGTTACGGGAACTACCTGCATTTTTGGTTGACAATCCAGGGCTTAATAGCGGTTTTATGATACCGCAATACACTGCGGCCAGTATTGTGAGCCAGAACAAGCAATTGGCCACACCCGCTTCTGTTGATTCTATTGTTTCATCAAACGGGCAGGAGGACCATGTGAGCATGGGGGCCAATGGAGCCACCAAGTGTTTACGAGTAATTGAAAATGTGGAAACCATTCTGGCAATAGAGCTAATGAATGCTTCGCAGGCTTTAAAATTTAGAGAGCCAAAACAATCTTCTCCTTTTATAACTTCGTTTTTAAAGCCGTACCGCTCTATTGTCCCATTTGTTGAAAACGATAGATTATTAGCTGATGATATACACGCTAGCATAGCTTTTTTACAATCTCTGGATGTAGATGTGGATATCCTTTTCGGATAAAATAAATTTAAAGAACGAAATCATGAAAAAAAAATATTGCTTTATAATTTTACTTTTCTGTATGGGTTCTATTATTTCCCAAAATTATAAGCCTTTGTTAGACAATGTTAATGAATGGCATTTTACAACTTGTTTTTCGGGTTGTTTAACAGATGTCTATTTTACCGACGGCGATACAATTGTAGATGGCAAGAATTATAAAATCTTAGATGGTTATCATTATATTTCCCGAACATTTTTGCTCCGTGAAGATGTGGCCAATAAAAAAGTTTATTTGAATATTGTTTCATCGGGTCAAAGTGATGAGTATTTACTTTACGATTTCTCGTTAACTGAAGGTGCTATTTTTAATATGAATAATCCTATAAGTCCATTTCCGAGAAACGGAGGCCCATTTGTGTTAGATTCAATTGTAGCAAAGCCGTTGGAGGATGGAAACAATTACAGGCATTATTATTTTTCTCCTACGCCGGGAAATACCTCAAGCACCCAGAATGCTGTATGGGTTGAGGGAGTTGGGTCACTCTCAATAATAAACGCTCCGGGTGGATATCCGGATATTAACGACGTTGGCCATTTAAGCTGTTACTTTAAAAATACCATACCTTTTTACGTAAATCTAGATTCTATTGATGATTGCATTCCAGTCCAATTAGGTATAAAAAATAAGGATTTGGAAAAAGTGGTTCTTTCAAAATTAGCAAATACAGATATTTGTGTTTTAAACAATGCTAAAAATGTTTCGGAAGTAACTCTATTCGATGTGCAGGGAAGAAAACTCAAAACATTCCAAAATAATAGGAAACAAACTTTAAACATAGATTTGGCAAGCTACAAAACGGGTGTTTATATTGTAAATGTAAAAGGTTATGGAAATAACGCGCGCACATTTAAAATAATAAAATAGCGAAACAGCTTATATTATTCATAGCCTTTAATTAGTTCATTTACCCAATCCTTGGCATCGTCAAGATTAGTAAAATCCTTAAAGGGCTTTTTAAAAAATATTCTTTCAATCTCAGTATTGCTTATCTTTTGGCCGTCTTTTGCAACTACTGCAAAAGCTACAAGATTTTTAATCTCCGACGTTTTTAAATATACCATCGGATCCACGGCATAACTGTTTTTTCTATAGGTAATGTACCCAAAAGGTTTATTTGCAAAATAGGTATTTGCTATTTCCTCAAGGTAGCTATTATATTCAGGTTTTACAGTAATGCCTTCTTTCATTATTGCAATAACGAAATTTTTGAAAACATTAATTTCCCCAAACTCATAAAATAATCTTTTAATCATAAATAAAAAATATAACTCCTTAAAATACATGTTTTTAAGGAGTTATGGCCTTTGATTAAGAAAAAATTGTGGTTTCGGACAGTCAAAAAAAAACCTAAGATTCCGTAGCTTTCTTTTGTTTTTTTATTTTTATGGTAAGCTCGTTTGCTTTTTCATCAAGATCCATTGTAATAGTATCACCTTCTTGTAAACTACTTTTGATGATTTCTTCCGCCAGTGCATCTTCAATATACTTTTGAATGGCTCTATTCAACGGGCGTGCGCCGTATTGCTTATCAAAACCTTTATCAGCAATAAAATCTTTTGCTTTTTCAGTTAATTTGAGGTAGTAGCCCAAATCTGCTATACGTGCATAAAGCTTATCAAGCTCAATATCAATAATTTTATGAATATCTTCCCGCTCTAAGGCGTTAAATACCATAACATCATCAATTCTGTTTAAAAATTCTGGAGCAAAGGTTTTCTTTAAGGCATTCTCAATAACACTCTTAGTGTGTGATTCTTCCTGGTTTTTCTTCGCCGAAGTTCCAAAACCGACACCTTGACCAAAATCTTTAATCTGACGGGCACCAATGTTGGAAGTCATGATTATAATTGTGTTTCTGAAATCAATCTTTCTACCGAGGCTATCGGTTAAATAACCATCATCTAATACCTGAAGCAACATGTTGAAAACATCTGGGTGTGCTTTTTCTATTTCATCAAGAAGTACAACGGCATACGGCTTTCTTCTTATTTTTTCAGTAAGTTGGCCGCCTTCCTCATAACCCACATAGCCGGGAGGTGCCCCCACCAAACGTGAAATGGCAAACTTCTCCATATACTCACTCATATCTATGCGCACTAAAGCATTGTCAGAATCAAATAGCTCACGTGCTAACACTTTGGCAAGCTGTGTTTTTCCAACTCCAGTTTGGCCCAAGAAAATAAAGGAACCTATTGGTTTGTTTGGGTCTTTTAATCCTGCACGGTTTCGCTGGATGGCTTTTACAACTTTTGCTACCGCTTCGTCCTGCCCAATGACTTTTCCTTTAATTCGGTCGGGGAGCGCTGCAAGCTTGTTGCTTTCGGTTTGTGCAATTCTGTTTACGGGAACGCCCGTCATCATGGAAACAACTTCTGCAACGTTTTCTTCGGAAACTGTTTCCTTGTGAAGTTTAGAATCTGCTTCCCATTGTTCTTGTTGAACGGCGAGCTCCTTTTCAAGATTTTTCTCGTCGTCGCGAAGTTTTGCAGCTTCTTCGTATTTCTGTTTTTTTACAACCGTATTTTTAAGTTCACGAACTTCTTCCAATTGTTTTTCAATTTCCAGAATTTTTTCGGGAACGTGAATATTTGTTATGTGAACGCGAGAGCCAGCCTCGTCCAAAGCATCAATGGCTTTGTCTGGAAGGAAACGCTCGGTCATATACCTATTCGTAAGGTTTACGCAGGCTTTGATAGCTTCGTCAGTATAAAGCACATTGTGGTGCGCTTCGTATTTATCTTTAATATTGGTAAGAATTTCAATGGTTTCTTCAACCGTTGTGGGCTCTACCAATACTTTTTGGAAACGTCTCTCCAGTGCGCCATCTTTTTCAATATATTGACGGTATTCATCGAGCGTTGTAGCACCGATACATTGTATTTCTCCACGGGCCAAAGCTGGTTTAAACATATTTGATGCATCCAAAGAACCTGTAGCGCCACCGGCACCCACAATAGTATGGATTTCATCAATAAAAAGGATGATATCGTCATTCTTTTCAAGCTCGTTCATTACGGCTTTCATGCGCTCCTCAAATTGGCCGCGATATTTTGTTCCGGCTACAAGGCTTGCCAAATCTAAGGTCACAACTCTTTTATCGTAAAGAATCCGTGAAACTTTTCTTTGTATAATGCGAAGCGCCAACCCTTCGGCAATGGCAGATTTACCCACGCCAGGTTCACCAATGAGTAAGGGATTGTTCTTTTTTCTTCTGCTTAAAATTTGAGAAACTCGTTGAATTTCACTTTCACGGCCTACCACAGGGTCTAACTTTCCCTCTTCCGCTAGCGCAGTAAGGTCTCTCCCAAAATTATCCAACACAGGAGTCTTGGATTTTTTGTTCGTTTTTGACGCAGTACTGGAAAATAAATTTTCTTTTCCCGCATCTTCCGCGGAAGTGTCGTCATCATTTGGAAATGATTCGGCACTTGGGGTGTCTATATAATCATCGTCGTTTGTAATCATAAGTTTAAATTGATCTTTCACCACATCATAATCTACTTTCATCTTGTTTAAAAGCTTTGTAGTGGGGTCGTTTTCATTCCGAAGAATGCACAGCAATAGATGGGCGGTATTTATGGAATTGCTTTGAAAAAGTTTTGCCTCCAAAAATGTAGTCTTCAATGCTCTTTCCGCTTGGCGTGTAAGGTGAAGATTCTTTTTGTCGTTTGTGTTTGTAGTAGCACCTGGATTGGCAGGACTTAAGATTTCAACCTTTCTTCGTAAGTGGTTTAAGTCTATTGCAAGTGCATTAAGTATGGTTACGGCCTTGCCGCTGCCATCTCTTAAAAGCCCTAACATTAAATGCTCAGTACCAATAAAATCGTGGCCTAAGCGCAGTGCCTCTTCTTTGCTGTAAGCAATTACATCTTTTACTCTTGGGGAAAAATTATCATCCATATTTTTAAATCCTCTCTTCTTTATAAGTACTAAATTAACCAAAATAGGACAAAAACTATTCCTCTTTGGTATCATTTTAGTAAAAGGACAAAATTTATAATGGAATTCAAAGAATATTCAATGATACTTATTAACGATTTTAACCCCCTAATTTGTTAATAAATTCGTGAATAACAGATGGCAAAAAGCCCTGTTAAGCCTACGAAAAAGTGTATCTTGCTCCATTAGATTAACATTGATAAATAAACCTATTTTTTTATGGCTGAAGGTGAAAAATTAATCCCTATAAACATTGAAGATGAAATGAAATCTGCCTACATCGATTATTCGATGTCGGTCATAGTGTCACGTGCGCTGCCAGATGTTCGTGATGGAATGAAACCTGTACATAGAAGGGTTTTGTTCGGAATGCATGAACTTGGCATTCGGGCAACGGGCGCACATAAAAAATCTGCGAGAATTGTGGGTGAGGTCCTCGGTAAGTACCATCCGCACGGTGATACTTCGGTTTATGACGCCATGGTGCGTATGGCTCAAGAGTGGAGTTTGCGCTATTTACTGGTGGACGGACAAGGAAACTTTGGTTCCGTTGATGGAGATAGCCCAGCTGCAATGCGTTATACGGAAGCAAGAATGCAGAAGATTTCTGAAGATATGCTTGCAGATATTGACAAGGAAACCGTTGACCACCAACTAAATTTTGACGATACACTAAAAGAACCCACAGTACTCCCAACACGTGTTCCTGGTCTTTTGATTAATGGAGCTTCCGGTATTGCAGTAGGTATGGCAACCAATATGCCGCCCCATAACCTCACAGAGGTTGTAAACGGGACCATTGCATATATTGAAAACAACGATATTGAAATTGATGAGCTGATGCAGCATATAAAAGCTCCCGATTTCCCAACTGGAGGAATTATTTACGGTTATGAAGGAGTTCGCGAAGCTTTCCACACAGGTCGCGGGCGGGTCGTGATGCGTGCCAAGGCGAGTTTTGAAGAGATAAACGGACGGGAGTGTATTATTGTTTCTGAAATTCCATATCAGGTAAACAAGGCAGATATGATAAAAAAAACTGCCGATCTTGTAAATGAGAAAAAAATTGAGGGTATCTCAAATATCCGCGATGAAAGTGATAGAAAGGGAATGCGCATCGTTTACATTTTGAAACGTGATGCCATTCCAAACATCGTTCTGAACACTCTATTTAAATATACGGCATTACAGTCCAGCTTCAGCGTGAACAATATTGCACTGGTAAAAGGAAGACCACAAATGCTGAACTTGAAGGAGTTGATCCATTACTTTGTGGAACACCGTCATGAAGTTGTGGTTCGCCGTACCGAATATTTACTTCGCAAAGCGGAAGAACGCGCACATATATTGGAAGGTTTAATAATCGCTTCAGACAATATTGATGAAGTAATTAGATTGATTCGCGCCTCTTCCAATGCTGATGAGGCAAGGGAACGATTAATGGAGGCCTTCAAACTCACGGAAATCCAAGCTAAGGCCATTGTTGAAATGCGCTTGCGCCAATTGACAGGTCTAGAGCAGGACAAACTTCGCAGCGAGTATGATGAATTGATGAAAACAATTCAAGATTATAAGGACATTCTTGCAAGCAAAGAACGAAGAATGCAAATAATCAAAGAAGAACTGGAAGAAATTCGTGCAAAATATGGTGATGAACGCCGTTCGACCATCGAATATGCCGGAGGCGACGTAAGCATTACAGATCTAATTGCAGATGAGCAGGTAGTTCTTACTATATCACACGCAGGCTATATTAAGCGTACATCACTTTCAGAATATAAAACACAGAATAGAGGAGGTGTTGGACAAAAAGCTTCGGCAACTCGTAATGAAGATTTCCTAGAACACCTTTTTGTGGGAACCAATCACCAATATATGTTGTTTTTCACCCAGAAAGGAAAATGTTTTTGGATGCGCGTTTTTGAAATCCCCGAAGGAACGCGAACTTCGAAAGGAAGGGCTATTCAGAACCTTATAAATATTGAGCCAGATGATAAAGTAAAAGCATTTATCTGTACTCAAGATTTAAAAGATGAAAATTACATAAATAGTCATTATGTAATTATGGCCACCAAGAAGGGTCAAGTTAAAAAAACACCTTTGGAACAATACTCAAGGCCTAGAACGAACGGTATCAATGCAATCACAATTCGCGAAGACGATGAATTGCTTGAAGCAAAATTAACCACAGGCAACAGTCAAGTAATGTTGGCAGTAAAATCTGGAAAAGCTATTCGTTTTGAAGAGGAAAAAACCAGGCCCATGGGCAGGAATGCCTCAGGGGTGCGCGGTATTACACTCGGAAATGAAAACGATGAAGTGGTAGGCATGATTGCTGTAGATGATGATGATTCTGAAATCTTGGTCGTTTCAGAAAACGGTTATGGAAAAAGATCATCTATCGAAGATTACCGCATTACTAATCGTGGCGGAAAGGGAGTGAAAACCATTAATATTACAGAAAAAACCGGTAAATTAGTGGCAATCAAGAATGTAACCGATGATGATGACTTAATGATCATCAATAAGTCTGGGATTGCCATCCGAATGGCAGTCGCTAATCTTCGTGTTATGGGCCGTGCCACACAAGGCGTTCGATTAATAAAAGTACGGGAAGATGATGCTATTGCAGCAGTAGCAAAAGCAATGAAAGATGACGAAGATGATGTGGAAATTATAGGCGAAACCAATGATGGCACTACTCTTGATAATAACGAAACTCAAACCGAAAATAACGAATAAATTTTAAACCATGAAAACACGAATTTTAATAACAGGACTTGCATTTGTATCTGCTATTTCATTTGGACAAAAAAAAGAAATAAAAAAAGCTGAGAAAGCTATAAAGTCAAACGAATATAATGAGGCATTAACGTACTTAAATGAGGCCGAGCCAATGTTGGGCACTGCTGATAACGATGTTAAAGCTCAATTTTATGCTGCAAGGGGAGAAGCCTTATTAGGATCTGGTGCAACAGATTTTAATAAACTCAAAGGTGCTGCTGAGGCTTTTGGGCAAGCACTGGAACTTGACCCAAAAATGGAAACTCAATTGGCGGTTCCACTGCAAAATTTACGAGCTGCATTAATAAATGGAGCGATAAAAGATCAGAATGCTGGTCAATATGAAATGGCAACCGAAAAATTATATGCCAGCTACTTGGTTAGCAAAGATCCATCAGATTTGTACTTTGCGGCCAGCAATGCCGTAAATGGGAAGAATTATGAAAATGCCCTTAAATATTATCAAATGGCATTAGACGCTGGTTACACAGGTGAAACTGAAGAATTTGTAGCTACCCGCAAGGAAACTGGAGAAGTTGAAGCTTTTGACAACGAGAACCTTAGAAACATTGCTTTAAAATCTGGCGAATTCATTAAACCGGAGAAGCGTGTAACTGAATCAAGAAAGGGAGAGATTTTAAGGAATATGACTCTTATATATATAGAGCAAGGCAATAATGAAAAAGCCACTGCACTTATGAAAGCTGCTCGTGCAGAAAACCCGAATGATATATACTTGATGCGGGCTGATGCCGACATGAGTTATAAAATGGGTAATGTAGCCAGATATAATGAATTGATGAACCAGATTGTGGCATCAGACCCTAATAATCCTGAAATCTATTTCAACCTAGGTGTAGGAAGTGCCGAAATCGGCAAAAAAGAAAAAGCGGTAGAATATTATGAAAAAGCTTTGGAGCTTAACCCTAATTATGAAGCAGCCCTTATCAATATTGCAGTTTTGAAACTTTCGGGCGAAGATAAACTAGTTGAAGAAATGAATAGCTTGGGAAATTCTAGGGCAGATAACCAAAAATATGATGAATTGAAGCAACAGCGTAAAGAAATCTATATTGAAACAATGCCATACTTGGAAAAAGCCTTGCAATTAAACCCAAATAATCCCGAAGTTGTTAGAACTTTGATGAATATTTATGGGCAATTAGCGGAAGACGCAAAGTATAAGGAAATGAAAGCTAAGCTTGAAACACTAGAAAAACAGTAATTTCAAAACCCAATAATTAAAAAAATTAAAACCCCTGAATCTCAGGGGTTTTTATTTTTTAAACAATTCGTTTTATTACTCGAAGTTTGTGGGTGTGATTGCGCATTTCGTAATTAAAAATGCCACTGTGGTCCAGTCGGTCAACCCGTACTTTTCCATGTGCATGGATAATATAATTATCCTTCATAATGATACCGACGTGCGTAATTTTTCCTTCCTCGTTGTCAAAAAAAGCCAAATCGCCGGGCTCACTTTCTTCAATAAAACTTAATGCTTCCCCTTGGGTAGCTTGCTGACTGGCGTCGCGTAGCAGTTTATAGCCATTTAGTTTATAGACCATTTGTGTAAAACCACTGCAATCAATACCAAAAGGCGTTTTGCCGCCCCACAGATAGGGTGTGTTTAAATAGAGTAGTGCGGTTTCAATCAAATGTTCCTTCGGAAGTTTTGCCGAAACTGATTTTCCCTCAAAGTGATGTTTTAAATAAGATGCTGCGGAAATATTGCTCCCCAAACAAACCGAGAATAACTGATTGTCGGAAGCAGTAACAAAATCAACCAAATCCGATGATAATGCCAATTCCTTTTTTTCAAAATCGGTATAATCTTCTTCAGCTATATTAAAATATTGTTTGTTGTCTATCCAGCCTTCATAATTGTCAAAAGCGAGACGGATACGGCTCCACTTTTTGCGCGTCTCCAATATTTTGAAATGTTCGCCGTAAAGTACTTGCGTTACCATTTCACTAATATCGGAAGTTTCGGCTCGAAGCGGGACAATACTTAAATTACAGATACCGTAATCCATTCAGAAATTATTGAAGATAGTTACGGGTTTTAGATTCTTTCAATTACCATTGCGGAAGCTCCACCGCCACCATTGCAGATTGCCGCGGCACCAATTTTGCCGTTGTTTTGCTTTAACACATTTAGTAGCGTAATTAAAATACGGATCCCACTACAGCCTAGGGGGTGCCCCAATGACACGGCGCCACCGTTCACGTTTACGTTGCTGTCGTTCAATCCTAAAATTTTCATATTGGCAAGACCTACAACTGCGAATGCTTCGTTGAATTCAAAATAATCCACATCTTTAATATCGATTCTTGCTTTAGCGATCGCTTTAGGAAGTGCTTTTGCAGGTGCTGTGGTGAACCATTTTGGGACCTGTGCTGCATCGGCGTAGCTTTTAATGTAAGCCAAAGGAGTTAAGCCCAATTCTTTTGCTTTTGCTTCGCTCATTAAAACCATGGCGCCAGCACCATCATTTATGGTTGATGCGTTTGCGGCAGTTACTGTACCATCTTTTGAAAAGGCAGGACGCAAAGAGGAAATTTTGTCCATCTTTACATTTTTATATTCCTCATCTTCTGAAACTATTACTGGCCCTCCGCGGCGTTGTGGCACTTCAACTGGCACAACTTCATCCTTAAATTTTCCTTCAGCCCAAGCTGTTGCGGAGCGTTCGTAGGATTTTATGGCAAAAGCATCTTGGTCTTCTCGGGAAAAATTATATTCCGTAGCACATAGATCGGCACAAGTACCCATTGCGTTGTGATCGTAGGCATCTACCAAACCGTCTTTTTGCATTCCGTCTATCAATGTGGCCGGGCCAAATTTTGTTCCACTGCGCATATGTACATAGTGGGGAATATTGCTCATGCTTTCCATTCCTCCGGCAACTATCACATCGGCATCACCAAGGGCTATGGTCTGTGCAGCTTGCATTACGGCTTTCATTCCAGACGCACATACTTTATTAACCGTTGTGGCCGGTACGGTATCAGGAATTCCAGCACCCAAAGCAGCTTGGCGCGCAGGTGCTTGACCCACACCCGCCTGTACCACATTGCCCATATAAACTTCCTGAACCAAAGAGGGGTCAAGGTTTATTTTGCTTAAAGCGCCCTTTATAGCCGCGGACCCCAATTGGGTGGCGGTAAGTGACGAAAGACTTCCCATAAAACTTCCAATGGGAGTTCTGGCTGCGGATACTATAACTACTTTATTGCTCATGCGAATGTTTTTTTAATTTGAAATAAGGACTGCGAAATTACGGATTTCTAACTTAAATATCAATCTTTGCAAGTATAGGTTTTGGGATAACTCGTTCCTTATTTATACCTTTACTTTAAGTACCCAAAATATGAAGAACCTTTTTTCTTTGTTTGCGAAAAACCAATCACTTATTTATAAGGTTTTTCTATTTATAGCTTCTACACTTTTAGTAATCTATTTTCTTCCGAAAGGGGGGCAGTTCAAATATAATTTTCAAAAAGGAAAGCCTTGGCAGTATGAAAATCTGTATGCTCCTTTCAGTTTCACTATAAAAAAAGATGAAGATTCCTTAAAAAAGGAAAAGGAAGAAATACGGGGCAGCGCAATTCCCTATTTTGAATATAATTCTGAAATAGAACCGACGGTTGTTAAGAATTTTAAAGAGGAACTAGAAATAAGATATGTTGACAGCCTATATAGCACTGGCTACAAACCTGTTGAAAGATTGGGTGAATCGCTGATTTCTGAAGTGTATAACAACGGGGTCACGGATGAAATTCACAATTATCAGGGCGATAGGCTTATCTATTTAAAGAACGGCAATGAGATTGAAGAGCGTAATTATTCGCAATTGTTTAAAAAAGACAACCTAAATAAAAAAGTTCGGGAATTGGTGGAAAAAAACAATGCTGAAGATGCGCAAGTACTGTTGTACAATATCCTGAACGATGTTTTAGAACCCAATGTGAGGTTGAATACCAAGTTAACTGAAGCCGCTATTGAAGCCGAAATAAAAGCGTTAAACCCAAATAGGGGGATTATTGAGAAAGGCGGTAGGATTATAGCCAAAGGTGAGGTTGTGGAAGGTGATAAATTTCAGATTTTGAACTCTTTAAAAGCTGAGTTTGATAGCCAAATTTGGAGCAAAAACAATTTTCTATGGTTGTTGGTTGGTTACTCAATGTTGGTTTCGTTAGTATTTTTAATGCTTTTTCTATTTCTAAAAAATTACCGGTCTGTAATTTATAATAATAACACAAAAGTCACATTTATTTTTTTCAATGTTCTTTTAATGGTTTTTCTTACTACACTAGTAGTAAAGGTTCATGCAGATTATGTGTATGTGGTTCCCATTTGTATTCTGCCGCTTATACTCAAAGCGTTTTTTGACCCACGTGTTGGGCTGTTTGTTCATGTACTGACCATTCTATTGCTTGGGTTTATAGTTCCAAACAGTTTTGAATATATGTTTCTTCAGTTTATAGCGGGAATCGTTACAATTCTAACCGTTTCGGAATTATATAAAAGAGCAAATTTGTTCATTTCGGTAGGAGAGATCACATTAATATATATTCTAGGCTATTTTGCTTTTTTTGTAATTCAAGAAGGAAATATCCAAACCATGCAATGGCAAAATTTTCAATATTTTATCCTTTGCGGTTTGGCGACACTTTTTGCGCATCCGTTGATATACTTTTATGAAAAGATATTTGGATTGGTTTCTGACGTTTCTTTGCTTGAGCTGAGCGATACCAATTCAAAATTGCTCAAAGAGCTTTCAAACAAAGCGCCCGGCACATTTCATCATTCACTTAATGTTGCAAATTTGGCTGAAGCCGCTGCAAATGAAATAGGCGCCAATAGCATGTTGGTAAGAGTAGGAGCGCTCTATCACGACATTGGAAAAATGCTTAACCCTACTATGTTTACTGAAAATCAGGTTAATTCCATCAATTCACACAACGAACTTGATCCGAAGGAAAGTGCACAAATAATAATAGACCATGTTATAAAAGGAATAGAGATAGCCCGAAAAAACAATCTTCCCGATAGGGTTATAGATTTTATTAGAACCCACCACGGGACAAGTTTGGTATATTATTTTTATAAAAAAGAACGCGAACAGCAGGGCGAAGCCAACAAAGAAGATTTTATTTATCCTGGACCTATTCCTTTTTCAAAAGAAACCGCCATCTTAATGATGGCCGATAGCGTGGAAGCCGCAAGTAAAAGCTTGAAAGAACCTTCTTCTTCAATAATTGATGAATTTGTTGAAAAAATAATCAATAACCAAATGGCGCAAGGTCAGTTTTTAAATGCAAACATTACCTTCAAGGAAATTGAGACCATTAAAAAAGTACTTAAAAAGAAACTGAACAATATTTATCACCTTCGGGTGGAATATCCAGAATAATACTGTAATGATACAAAAAATCCCCTAAAAAGGGGATTGAATGTGATCGCGACAGGATTCGAACCTGTGACCGTCTGCTTAGAAGGCAGATGCTCTATCCAGCTGAGCTACGCGACCAATAACAAACAAAAAAACCGAACTGTGTGTCCGGTTTTTGTCGGGGTGGCAGGATTCGAACCTGCGGCCTCCTGCTCCCAAAGCAGGCGCGATAACCGGGCTACGCTACACCCCGTGAACAGCAATTGTTATTGTTCACTGTATTGTGGAGTTTTTTAAACTCTATAATGCGGAGAGACAGGGACTCGAACCCTGGCGACGGTTGCCCGTCGACAGATTAGCAATCTGCTCCGTTACCACTCCGGCACCTCTCCAGTTTTTTATGAACGTGTCATCCTAAAATGCGGTTGCAAATGTAAGTTTTCAAATGTAATAACGCAAACAAAAAATAGCCTTTTTTATAGATAAATTATAATGCGGTTGAAATCAACCGAATGGTACTGAAATTTCTTTAGAAAAAAAAACCACTTAAACTTTTGAACAAACCAACATTTGTTTTTCGTTATGCAAAGTTGTGACAAAAAACAAATAAAAATCACCTCCCTCGGCAATCTTCCACTTTTTGCGAAGTGTTTTGACACTTTCGGGAAAGTTTCGGGTTGCGATGTTGGCTTTTTCGAAATTTATTGCGGCGCGCATTTCTTTTTTTGAATAGGGCACAATTTTCTCAATCAAAAAACGCCTTCCGGGAAAATCAATTAAATTTTCACTGGTATATAAATGTGTGCTTTTCTGAAGTTTGTTCAGTATCAGCTTTTCAGAAATCAGGTTAAAAGCACCACTCTTTAAGATTGCTGTATTGGGTTCGTAAAGATATTTTTGAGGTAAACTGTAACGAGCTGTAGATGGGTCGCCCCAATCAAAATCAAATGTTTCAGCGCCAGATTTTGTGAAATTGATTGTTTTAATCTTTGGTTGGCGGCCAACTTCTTTTTCAAGCAACCATAATAATTCTTTCACATCATTGTCCACAGCTACAATGTGAATTTCTAAAACGTTCAGTAATTCATTTAAGCCTACTGAAATATCAAGCATAGGTGATGTTTTTAATAGAAATTGATCGCACTTTTTTAATATTTCAGCTATATTTTCTGAAATGTTTGGTTCACAATCACTCAAGAAAAAAACCTTACCCTTACTGTTGTGGCGTCGCGACGGATCAGCATACACCGTATCAAATTCCTCGTTCAAAACAGCTTGCAACCCATCTTTTGAAATGCAATGAATATTTTTTTTTCCAAAAACTTCAAAATTATGTTGTGCAATTTCTGAGAGTGCTTCATTTGTTTCAAAATGATGGACACTGTTGCACTTTTCAGCAAGGAAAAAGCTGTCCACCCCAAAACCACCCGTAATATCCGCAACCTTCTTTCCGTTAATTAAGGAGGTTTTATATTTTGCAGTAATTTCCGAAGAAGTCTGCTCTAAGTTCAATTTTGGTGGATATAAAATATTCCGTGTGTTATACCAAGTTGGCAGTTTTTTCTCAATTCTTCCACGACTTTCTATTTGTTGTACCAATTCTTGAATTGTAACCGATTCAAAAGGACTTCCTGCAAAGGCGAGTTTTGGAATACTGCCTTCAAAATTTTCTATAAAACTTTGGACTTCCTTATTTAAAAGTGAATTATTGATCAAGACCTAAAGGTTACGGGTAAGCCGCTTTACAATTTTGTATTCGGAAAGAAATTCTTTTGCAATTACTTTTATGGCGGTATATGTTGGCACGGCAAGTATCATTCCCGGAATGCCAAAAACGAAACCTGCAGTAAGGATTACAATAAAAATTTCTAATGGATGAGAACGCACACTATGTCCAAAAATAACGGGCTGAGAAATAAAATTGTCAAAAATCTGTGCTATGGCATAGCCGCAAGTGGCTATAAATAAAAGTGGCAAAAGCCCCGTTGAAAAATCGGCGCCAAGATTGTTTGAAACAATTACAAGCAGCATCAGCACCCAACCAATAATGGGCCCTAAGTAAGGGACGATATTTAGAAATGCACAAATTAGCGCCACGGCAACTGCATCACGAATATCCAAATAGAGCAGCAGTACAGAATAAAAGAGTGCGAGAATAAAAATCTGCAATAAAAGACCGATAAAATATCTAGAAAGAAGTTCTTTAATTTTAATAAGAATTCGCTTAAATTTTTGTTCATTTCCACTTTGAGAGAAAACCAATACCGAGCGGGCAATAAGACTTTCATCTTTCAAAAGAAAAAAAGATATGAAAAGAACAGAAAATATACCGATGATAGTGCCGGCAATATTTCCGAAGAAAATATCTATAAAGCTTGGAATGATTTCAACATCTAAATTTTGAACATAGGTAGTACGCTTAATTGCTTCTACCAATTGAAAATGATCTACGCCAAGATAATCGCTGGCTTGAATGTTTAGCTCGTTTAAATCGCGCTTTACTTGTTCAAAATCTATTTGTGAAATATGTTTACCTTGTTCAATAATAATAGGCACAAAGATACTGAGCACCATTCCTATAGAGCCTATAATGAGTAATAAGGTAATTACCGACGCAAAGGTATTTCCGAACTTAAGTTTTCTTCTTAAAAAGAGAACTACGGGTCGGCCAATCAATGATAATACCAGTGCCAGACCTATATAAAGGATAAGAGCCTGTATTTGATACAGGATCCAAAGTAAAATTACAATGCCCACCAGTACCGCTAGCGCCCTTAGAATACCGAGGGTTATGGCTTTTGCAGTTTTTTTCACTTCGTAAATATACTATAATCCAAACTAGAAAAAATCAAAGTTTTGTTAAGGAATTAGGCGGCGAAATTTTGACTGTGGTTATTAAAAATGCTAATTTTCAAAAATATATTTTATCATATTGGCGCCCATCTGCAATGCCTTTAATCTCACTTCTTGTGGATCATTGTGAACTTCAGGGTTTTCCCAACCGTCCCCTAGGTCGGTTTCAAAAGTGTAGAGCAATACCAACCTATCTTCAACAAAAATTCCAAATGCCTGTGGGCGCCCTCCATCATGCTCGTGAATTTTAGGCATTCCCTGTGGGAAATTATAGACATAATTAAACATAGGATAATTAGCAGGAAGCTCTTTCAATTCTTTGTTGGGGAATATTTTAATGAGTTCTTTTCGGATGTAAGTATTCATTCCGTAATTATCGTCAATGTAGAGAAAACCACCGCTCATTAAATAGTTTCTTAGGTTTTCTGCTTCTTCCGCAGAGAAATAAACATTCCCATGCCCCGTCATATGCACAAAGGGGTAATCAAAAATATCTACACTTCCGGGAGTTACGGTCTGGGGTTTTTCCTTTAATGCGGTATTAATATTTTGGTTGCAAAATTTTACCAAATTGGGCAGCGCAGTAGGGTTTGCATACCAATCGCCACCGCCGCCGTATTGTAATAGGGCAATTTCCTGAGCAGAAATGCTTCCGAGGAAAACCAAAAAGAAAAAATAGAAAAATTTTATACGCATAGCATTCAAAAATACGAAATAGAAGACACAAACCTAATAGGTAATTATATATCATTGCTGAATGCAACGCTATGGCAAGCTACAATTGCGGCAGTTTCGGTACGCAAGCGACTTTTTCCTAATGTAACGGGTATAAAACCATTTGTCTCTGCCATCTTAATTTCTTCCTCAGAAAAATCACCTTCGGGGCCTATTAGGATAGTAATTTTATTATTTAGATAAAGTACGGATTTCAACGATTTTTTATCACTTTCCTCACAATGGGCAATACATTTTAAACCTTGGGAAGAAGATGTTGAATTTATAAAATCCTTAAACGAAACGGCCTCGTTCAATAAAGGTAAATATGCTTTCAGTGATTGCTTCATTGCACTTTGAAGGATTTTTTCGTAACGTTCCGGCTTTATGTTTTTTCGTTCGCTGTGGTCGCAGATTATAGGCGTTATTTGTGAAATGCCTATTTCAGTAGCCTTTTCCAAAAACCATTCATAACGGTCGTTAAGTTTTGTGGGTGCAACTGCCAAATGTAGTTGGTAGGGCAGAGGGTGCTGTACTTCTTCAGAAAGAATTTTTACCACACAAGCTTTCGGATTTGCAGCTATAATTTCTGCCGAAAAAAAAGAACCTTTTCCATTGGTGATCTTAAATGTATCACCTTCCTTCATCCGCAGCGCTTTTACTATATGGCGGCTTTCTTCTTTGTCAAAAGTTACTTCTTTTGAGTTTTCTGAAATAGTCTGATTGTAAAAAAGTTGCATTCCTTTTTGTTTAAAATTTCATCCTTGCAGAAGCCACCACGTTGTTCTCCGCAAATTCCTGTGATTTATATTTCAGCTCGCCCACAATGGCAATCATTGCTGCATTATCTGTACAAAATTCAAATTTAGGGATGTGGGTTTTCCATCCGTATTTTTTTTCGGCTTCCTTCAAAGCGTTTCGTATTCCGCTGTTCGCGGAAACGCCGCCACCTATTGCAACTTCCTTAATACCTGTTTTCTTCACAGCATTTTTAAGCTTATCCATTAAATAATCTACAATAGTAAACTGAATGCTCGCACAAATATCTGCCATGTTTTCTGAAACAAAATCAGGATTTTTATTCATTTCCTTTTCAACAAAATAAAGTACGGAAGTTTTTAAACCGCTAAAACTGAAATCCATCGGTCCTACTTTTGGCTTCGGAAATTTAAAGGCTTTTGGATTTCCTTCCTGCGCATATTTATCTACCAGGGGTCCGCCGGGATAGGGAAGGCCAAGAATTTTTGCGCTTTTATCAAAAGCTTCACCCACGGCATCATCAATGGTTTGGCCAATTATCTCCATTTCAAAATAATCGGTCACCTTAACAATTTGTGTGTGGCCACCGCTTATTGTCATTGCCAAAAAAGGAAAGTTGGGAGCAGTTTGTTCTTGGGTCTTGATAAAATGTGCCAAAATATGTGCTTGCATATGGTTTACATCTATCAAGGGAATGTCCAAACCGAGCGCCAAAGATTTTGAAAATGAGGTGCCTACAAGTAACGAGCCCATCAATCCCGGTCCGCGTGTAAAAGCGATGGCTGATAACTGATTTTTATCGATATTTGCTTTGCGTAAGGCCTGGTGAACCACGGGAACAATATTTTGTTGATGTGCCCTTGAGGCAAGTTCGGGAACTACGCCTCCATATTGTTCATGAATTGCCTGTGTGGCTACAACATTGCTTAGTATTTCGCCGTTGTGGATTACGGCTGCAGCAGTGTCGTCACACGATGATTCAATACCAAGGATATAGCAGTTTTTCTGTGTCAAAGTGAAAGGGGTATATTTATTGGTTGTAAAATTAAACATTAAAAACGTATCAAAAAACTTCGGAAAATAATAGTTCGCACCTTTGTAATCATTGTATTGCTACTCGTGCTTATGGTTATTATTTTTTCTATTCCCTCTGTACAAACCTGGGTCGCAAAAAAAGTGACCACAAATCTAAATGAAACCTACGGGACCGATATAAACATAGAGCGTTTGGGCCTTAACTGGAAAGGCGAAGTAGATATACGCGAAGTATTTATTGCAGACCACCACAGCGACACCCTTATTTATAGTAAGCAATTACAGACGAATATTATCAATTTTCAAAACTTGATACAAGGTGATCTGGGCTTTGGGGATATAGTGTTGGATCAAGCAAAACTGTATGTAAAAACTTATAAAGGGGAAGAAACCGACAATCTTTCCATTTTCGCCAAAAGGTTTGATACCGGAAAGCCCAGCACTTCACCTTTTTCGCTTTTTGGCAATGATGTGACCTTAACCAACAGCCATGTTAAGATTATTGATGAAAATCTTGAAAAATCCGAAATTTTCAACCTACATAATGTAAATATTACTGCCAACAACCTGAATATAAATGGACCTGAGGTAAAGGTGAATATTGAAAGCCTGTCATTGTTGGCGGAGCGGGGTTTTGCAATAGAAGATATGCAAACTGATTTTTCATATACAGAAACAAATATTACTTTGAAAAATCTAAATTTAAAAACCACGGAATCAAACATCGTGGGTGAAATTGATTTGGATTATTCCAAAAATGGAATGGCAGATTTTATTAATGAAGTTGTAATTACTGCTACGCTAAAGGATTCAAAAATTGCAACGAACGATCTCAATGGGTTTTACAACGAATTTGGCCCCGACCAAATTATTTATTTGGATACTGAGCTTAAAGGAACGCTGAATGATTTCACCGTAACTAATTTAAACCTCAAAACAGACGATACTAATATTCAAGGCGATTATGCCTTCAAAAATATTTTGGATTCCGAAAAAGAATATGCCATTACCGCATCCAATCACTATATAGCTACAAATTATTTTGATTTGAGAAGATTTATGCCACGCATTTTAGGAGAGGTAATTCCGGTGGAATTAAAGGAACTAAAAAACTTCAGCCTAAGCGGGAATACCACCATTATCGGTGAGGAGCTTAACACAAATAGTATTTTGCAAAGCGCGATTGGGCAGGCAAACGTAGATTTAAAAATGGGCAATATCACAAATATTGATAATGCTTATTATAACGGCAATGTTGTCTTAAAAAATTTCAACCTCGGAAAAATTGCGAATACCACTTCTTTGGGAAAAATGACAGCCGATTTGGATTTTGATGGACGTGGTTTTAACAAAAATACAGTAAATACTGAAGTCTCCGGAACCATTTCTTCCTTTGCTTTTGAAGGGTACGATTATAAAAATATACAGCTTTCAGGAAATCTGAAAAATCCACTTTTTAATGGGGAACTTTCTATTAATGATCCAAATTTAAAGCTTCAGTTCAAAGGGTTGATAGATGCATCGAAGAAAACAAATCAACTTGATTTTGAGGCCGAAGTAGAATATGCAGAATTGAACAACCTCAATTTAATAACGCGCGATAGTATTTCGGTTTTCACTGGAAATGTAGTTGTAAATATGGAAGGAAAAACCATTGACGATGTAGTGGGAACGATTAATTTCAGTCAGACTTTTTATCAAAACGAACGTGATTACTTTTATTTTGATGATTTTACGATTACATCTTCTTTTAATGGTCCGGTTCGTACCATTGATATAAACTCACCCGATATTTTAAATGGAAATATTTCCGGAGAATTTTTAATAAAAGACATTCCCGATTTATTTCAGAATGGGATCGCCAGCATTTATACAAATTATATTCCCCAAGAAGTAACCACCAATCAATATATAGATTATGAATTTGTGGTTTATAACAAAATTGTAGACGTATTTGTACCACAACTAAAACTTGGCGATAATACACGAATAAAAGGCTCAGTTTCTTCTGAGGAATCAAAGTTTGAGCTCGATTTCCGTTCCCCGGAAATCCTTCTTTTTGATAATTATATAGGCAAACTAAACATTCAAGTAGACAATGATAATCCGCTTTATAACATATATATAGCCGCAGATTCTGTATATACAGGTTTTTATAATTTAAAAGATTTAAGTGTCATTAATAAAACCTTGAATGACACTATGTATGTACGGTCTGAGTTTGCCGGAGGAGAAAAAAAAGAGGATCTTTTTAACCTCTCACTGTATCATACAATCAATCCTGCAGGTAAATCAGTAATTGGTGTAAAAAAATCTGACATCACTTACAAAGGAAACGTTTGGTACCTGAACGAAAACAACAATCGATTGAATAAAGTGGTTTTCGATGATAATTTTAGGGAAGTCCGAATAGATTCTTTAGTTCTTAGCAATAATGACCAATTGATTCAAATGGCGGGGGTACTGCGCGATTCAACCTATAAGGATTTGAAAGTTCAATTTAAAGATGTAAATATTGGCGATATAGTTCCGGAAATTGACAGTCTGCGATTAAAAGGAAATATGAACGGTAAGTTTGATTTTCTTCAAAAAAATGGGGCATACTATCCTAACAGCTCTGTTACAATTGATGCCGTTGAAATAAACGAAATTCCTTTTGGCGATTTAAATTTAAAAATTGATGGAAACGAAGACCTTACAAAATATCGCATTAATACCTCTCTTACAAACAACAATGTAAAATCCATAAATGCAGTGGGAGAGATAGATGTGTCTGCCAACAACCCACAAATTCAGCTAAATGTAGATTTAAATCAATTCAACATGCAGGCTTTTAGTCCCTTCGGGGCAGATGTCATCACAAATATTCGTGGATTTATTACTGGAAATGCAAGGATCTCGGGCAATTATAAATCTCCAGATATTTTAGGGCGCTTCACTCTTGAAAACAGCGGATTGAAGATTCCTTATTTAAATACTGATTTTAACCTGGAAAGCGGCGCGCAGATAATTGTTACGAAAAACAAATTTGAAATTGACGGCACCCAAATAACAGATACCGAATATGAAACTGTTGGCGTGTTTTATGGAAATGCGACCCACAATAATTTTAGCGATTGGGAATTAGACCTCCACATTGAAGCACCCGAAAGGCTTCTAGTCCTCGACACTCCACCAGAAGAGGATGCACTGTATTATGGTACTGCATTTATAAGCGGAAGAGCTAATATTAAAGGACCAATAGATGAACTGGTTATTGATGTTGAAGCAACAACACAAGCTGGAACAACCTTTAAAATACCCATTAGCGATACAGAATCCATAGGTGATGATTCCTTTGTACACTTTCTCTCACCAAAAGAAAAGGAGGCAAGAATTAATGGAGAAACAATCTTTTCAGAAGATGTAAAAGGATTATCATTAAATTTTGAATTGGACATCAATAAAAATGCAGAAGTAGAGGTAGTTGTGGATCAAGAAAACAACTCTACACTAAAAGGTCGCGGCGCAGGGATTCTTCTTATTGAAATCAATACCAATGGAAAGTTCCAAATGTATGGCGACTTTCAAGTATATGAAGGAGAATATGACTTTAGGTACGGGGGCATTATTCAGCGAAATATTGGTGTTGTTCCCGGTGGAAACATTACGTGGGATGGGGCTCCAGAAAAAGCCAATTTGGATTTGAGTGCCGTGTACAAAACCCAGGCCAACCCATCTGTTTTATTGGATAATCCATCTATTAACACAAAAATTCCTGTTGAAGTCTATGTTGACTTAAACGGCGAACTGGCACAACCAGAATTGAGCTTCAATATAGATTTTCCTCGTGTTAGTTCCACTTTAAAGAGCGAGCTGCAATACAAATTGCAAAACCAAGAACAAATGCAAAACCAGGCCTTGTTTTTATTGGCATCCAACTCTTTTGTGAGCGACAATTACGCAGGCTCAAACGCTTTTGCGGGCACCGTGGCCGATAGAGTATCTGGTTTAGTAAACAACCTTTTTGCAGATCAGGATGGCAAATTCAGGGTAGGTTTGGATTATTCCGTGGGTACCCGAACACCCGATCAGGAAACTTCGGATCGTTTTGGCATCACACTGTCCACACAAATCAATGAGCGTATTCTTATTAACGGAAAAGTGGGTGTTCCCGTAGGCGGTGCAAATGAGACCTCAGTCGCTGGAGATATTGAAGTGCAATGGCTAATAAATGAAGACGGAACGTTGCGTATGAAATTCTTTAATCGTCAAGCTGATTTGCAGTTTATCGGTGAGGACCAAATTTTTGAACAAGGTACGGGTATTTCCTATTCCGTTGATTTCAATACATTCCGTGAATTGTACCAAAAACTCTTCAACAAAAAAATAGTTTTAGAATCTGAACTCCCTGTAATCCCTGATGACAATAGCTATCCTGTGGAATTTAATTCTGAAGGCACAAAAACTGAAGAGGAATAAACGGTATGTAGTATTCCTTCTAAAGTGAAGCTATCACTGAAATCTCTACATTTACAAACTTAGGCAGATTGGCCACTTCTACGGTTTCACGAGCTGGGGCAGTAGCATCGTTAAAATATGTAGAATAAACCTCGTTTATTGCAGCAAAATTGTGCATATCGCTAATAAAGATTGTTGTTTTCACAACATTTTCAAAAGTCATTCCTGCTTCGGTCAAAATTGCCTTTAGGTTTTCCATGACTAATTTGGTTTCGGTTTTAATATCATCGGTAACCAAATTTCCCGTTTTCGGATTAATGGCTATTTGCCCAGAGGTATAAAGCATGTTTCCCATTAAAACCGCTTGATTGTATGGGCCAATCGGGGCAGGGGCATTTGTGGTGGTGATTATTTTTTTCATATTAATTTGACTTTGTGAATCTGTATTTTTTCCCATCAACCAGCGGCTACAAACGTTTATCGCTTTCTCTTCGCTTATCGTATTTAATATCGCTAAGCACCGAGGATTTAATTCCGATAAAGAAATACCAAGCCGTATTTATGCTGCCAATTGGCGTCCAGTTAAAGCTCATTTGCCAGCTTTCCAAATCGCGCTGGAATCGGAACTGGGTAAGTGTAACGCCTTTGTTTTTAAAATCATAGCCCGACGACACGCCCACAGTCCAACGGGGCGCCAGTTCCATGTTGGAGCTTACCATAAGCGACTGGCTGGAAATTTCATTCTGACGCTGGCTGTTGCCATAGGTTATGGTATAGGCCAAACGCATATCCCAAGGAATTTTGTAATTGTACCACGTTACATTTGTCTTGTCAAAATCTTCCTCTTCATCATCATTATAAATTTGCCCATCATAAATATTTGCTGCATCTCCAAAAAGATCATCGGGACGCCCTCCATTACGGAAGGTTTCATTATCTATACGATCTAAATCCTTTTTACCACTTCCATTAAAATCCTTGCTGGAAAAGGAATAGTTTATACTCACATTGGCATTGGTAAGTCTAAAAAGACTTCCTCCATTGTTTATATTAAATACATCTATTTTTTTATTGTTGTTATCTAAAGCATAGGGGTCCAGAGTTCCGCTGAAGTTAAAGTCCAATTTCGGCACAATAGGAATGCTTCCGGTAAACTGCAATGGACTCCATTGTAACGAATCGCCCGCAAGGTTATAAGCTGTAGAAAAGTTTAGATTGTTCAACAGCACAATTTTCTTTGGTTCCAGCGCAGTTGCATCACGATCGCGAACTTTTGCCTCAAAAGTATTACTTAGCGACATTCCAATACTGCTGGAATACACTTTATTTGGCGGGCCGTATAGGGTGTTTTCAAACCGTGAATACTCTACCACTTCGCCCGCAGCTTCATTTGCGGTCTGGGGAATTATGAATTCATCATAATACCTATCAAAAGCAGGGTTTATATTATAGCTAAGTGATGGACGAACCACGTGGCGAATGGCCTGTATTTTGCTATCCTTTCCAAAATTGAAAAGCCCATAAAGGGTAGTTCCCAAGCTGGTTGAAAAATTATAGGTCCTGTAACTTTCAAAACCCGAGACCGTATCTCTTACAATGCCTCCCAGGCCATCATTTATACTTTCGTCATAACGTTGCCGCGTACTTTTCAAAACCCAAGTTTCCCTATAATTTGTGCCAAGGGAAGCGCTTAAATATTTTAGGATTTTAAAGTTTGTTGTAAGTGGTATGTTATGCTGCGCACCAATCTGTGCATTATTGAACATTTCTGACTTAAAGAAAAGGGAATCTGTTGTCTGGATTCTGTTTTCTGCTGAAAGATCGTACTGAAAGTTAATGTTTTGTATAATCCCTTTTTTAGTTCCATCCTTCGGTGCGAAAGGATATATTCTTGAAACGCTTGCGTTTAAATTTGGCAGGGACATAGTTATGTCCTGGGTATTTGTATTTTGGGAATGTGTTGCGGCCACTGCAAGATTGACCTGGGGTTCGCCCTCAAAAGTTTTGGAGTATGAAATGGAAGAGCTTAACGTGTTAACCAATGCACTTGCGTTATTGGTTTGGTTGATGGATTGCGAAAAATACTTGCTACTACCAATGTTTACCGAAGCTGAAAAGCGGGAATTGGGACTGCTTTTCGTATCTTGTGAATGCGACCACCGGATGTTGTAAATACTCGTTTCGCTAAAGTTTGGAAATCCTCTTTCTTCCTGTACAAGCTTTTCAAAACGGGCACTCACATTTCCTCTAAATTTATAGCGAAACGCATACGTGGTCTCACCTCGTAAGGCATAACTCCCATTTGTATAATAATCGCCAAGCAAACTTAAATCCAAGTATTCATTGATTGCAAAATAATATCCCCCATTTTGAAAAAAGAAACCGCGGCTATTGTTCTCACCAAACGAAGGAATTATAAAACCCGACGTACGATCTTCAGTCAGCGGAAAATATGCAAACGGTAAACCAACGGGTGTGGGAACGTCTGCAATATACATATTGGTCAAGCCAGTAACCACCTTCTTTTTAGGGACAAACTTTGCTTTTCTGGTATAAAAATAATATTCGGGATCATCAATGTTTTTGGAAGTGGTGAACTTTACGTTTCGAAGGTAGACTACAGAATCGTTTACTTTTTTGGTAACATCTGCAATCACCCTAAACCCGTTTTGCTCGGTTCTGCTATTGTAAACCAAAGCCTTTTCGGTATCAAAATTATAGCGAATGGAATCGGGCTCCACTTTGTTGTTTGCCTGTACAAAAATGGGGCGTTGGCTGTAAACACCGGCACTGTCTATTCCTTTGGCATATACTTCGTTTTTGTTATAATCCAGAATAATCAAACCTGCATCTATCCGCATATCGCCATAGATAATGTAGGCTTTATTATACATATATACCTTGTTTTCCTTTCGGTTTAACAATACATAATCTTCTCCATAATAATCCACAACATCCGTAAGTATTTCTTTTTCAGGTTTTATGCTATCAGTCTTGACTGTGTCTTCGGCCTTCTCATTAACCTCGTCAATAACAGGTTTTAAATTTACTGTTAAGGTGTCTTCTTGGACTGTTTTGGGAAGATTTGTTTCATTCTTTGGGGGAATGTCCTGCGCATGCAACACAGCGCTGCAAAATAGCAGAAATGTTAAGAAGATTGTTAAGTAATGCCTGTTTGTCTGCAATGCTTAAATGCTATTATTTTGTAGATTTGGCTCAGTATTTGAAACGGTCAAAAATAAACATATTTTTTCGGGTACGTTTTTTTAAATCATTTTTTTAAAATATCAATTTTTCTTAATCGTTAACACCTATATGAAATACCCATTAACTATTTGCAAAATAATAAATGATGAATAATCTGGACATTCCACTTTCTTTTTTATCAAATATGCTTTTAAAGATGAAAACGAAACTTTTTTCTTTATTCGTATTAGTTATTGCGGTTTCCTGTTTCCCTTTTGCTGCTTCAGCCATTGAAAATCCAATTAAACCTTTCGTTGTTGTTTTGGATGCGGGCCATGGTGGCCACGACCACGGAAACAAAGGCAATGGATATAAAGAGTCCGAAATATCATTGAACATCGTATTGAAAGTAGGAGCAGAGCTGGAAAAATTGCCCAATGTGAAAGTTATCTATACCCGTAAAACCGATGTATTTATTGAACTGCGGGAACGAGCGGCAATCGCAAATAGAGCAGATGCCGATCTTTTTGTTTCTGTTCATTGCAATGCCCATAAATCAGATGCATATGGAGCAGAGACCTTTGTGTTGGGGCTTCATAAGAGCCAGGCAAACTTTGAGGTTGCAAAAAAGGAAAATGAGGTAATTTATCTGGAAGAAAATTATCAGGAAAAGTATGGCGGCTTTGATCCCAATGCTCCAGAATCATTAATAGGAATGGTCTTAATGCAGGAAGAGTATCTTGACCAAAGCATATTATTGGCAAGTTTAGTACAGAACAACGTGATAAATAATTTAAAGCGAAAGGATAGAAGTGTAAAGCAGGCTGGTTTTTGGGTACTTCACAACACCTATATGCCCAGTGTTTTGATTGAAACTGGCTTTCTCACCAATAAAAGTGAAGGTGCTTATCTAAATTCCGCCAAGGGACAATCGGAAATGGCACGCGAAATAAGTAACGCCATAAAATCTTATATTAACAGTATTTCTATTTCCACAGAAAAGATAAAAGATCCCGAAGTGAAGGAACTTGAGGTTGAGAAAGCTATAGAAATTACCAAAGAAGATATTTATGAAGGCGTAATATTTAAAGTGCAACTAGCTGCAACCAGTAAAAAAATAGATCCAAAACCAAATAACTTCAAGGGACTGAAAGATGTAGCCCGTGAAAAGGAAAACGGTCTTTTTAAGTATTATTATGGCGAAACATCAGACTATAATAAAATTCAGGTAATGAAAACTTTTGTGCAGCAAAAAGGATATCCTTCAGCATATATTGTCGCTTTTAAAAAAGGAAAAAAAGTTAATCTACCTGAAGTGTTAAAATCGAAAGCCAATTAGTGTGCATTCTTTATATTTATCATTTAAATTTGTTCACAAACTAAAACTATACACTTGAGACTATCGAAAGAAGTTAAAACCGGAATCCTCGCCATCGGGGCTATATTGCTGTTAATCTTTGGTTACAGTTTTTTAAAGGGCACTAATTTGCTCGATAAAAACAGAGAATTCTATGTAAAATACGATAATGTTGAAGGCTTGGCGCAAGCCGCACCTGTCACTATAAATGGGCTTACTGTGGGCAAGGTGCAGAATATTTCATTTGCCAATTCAAAAGGAGGGCTCGTCGTAAAGTTTACTGTTGAAAAGGATTTTGACTTTTCAAAAAACAGTATCGTTAGAATTTACAGTACAGGGCTTATTGGTGGAAAATCATTAGGAATTTTTCCCCAATACGATGTAAACAATATTGCAAAAAGCGGCGATACCCTTAGAGGCGATGTGGAAGACGGAATGCTTACGGCCGTAACAAAAGCCCTCGGTCCATTGGAGAAAAAAGTGAACAATACACTTGCAAACGTAGATACGCTCTTGTTGAGCATTAATGCGATTGTTGACGAACAGACCCGTCAAAACCTAAAGGAAGCAATTGCAAATTTGAATACTACTCTTAACTCGTTTGCTGGAGTTTCTGAGAATTTAAATAACATCCTCTCCAACAACACAGGTAAACTTGACAATACATTTACAAATTTGGACAAAACCGCCGGAAATCTTTCAAAGCTAACAGATTCTTTGGCACAGTTGGAAACTGGCAAATTGGTTACCGATCTTCAGAACGTGGTTGACAAAATGGATAAAATTGTAGCGGGAGTAGATAATGGAGAAGGTTCTATTGGCAAACTATTAAAAGACGACAAACTCTATCAAAATTTAGAAGGTGCATCCAGACAGCTTGAGCAGCTACTACAAGACGTTAAGTTAAATCCGAAACGTTATGTGCACATTTCCGTTTTTGGTAAAAAGAACAAAGAATACGAACCGCCAGCCAATCCAGACGAGTAAAATATGCAGTACATTCCGAATATACTTTTTATAATCGCCCTTGCAGCGGGTGTGGGGTATTTCACTTTCAATATCCGTAAGATAATCCGAAACATCAAACTGGGTCATCAAGTAGATGCCTCAGATAACACTTCGGAAAGATGGGGCAATGTAGTGCGCATTGCACTGGGACAATCAAAAATGGTGGTACGCCCCATTCCTGGGCTTCTCCACATAATTGTATATGTAGGTTTTATTATCATTAACATCGAAGTTCTCGAAATTATTATTGATGGAATTTTTGGAACCCATAGAGTACTTTCAACAGTTCTGCCAATAGGCCTGTACAATTTCTTAATTGCATCTTTCGAAATTTTGGCACTTCTTGTTCTGGTAGGTGTCATACTTTTCTGGACTCGAAGAAATATTCAAAAATTAAAGCGGTTTTGGGCAAACGAAATGAAGGGTTGGCCTAAAAATGATGCAAACTATATTCTATATTTTGAAATGGTCTTGATGATTCTCTTTTTGACTATGAATGCGGCAGACCAACAATTACAAACATTGGGTGCAACCCACTATGTTGAGGCGGGTTCTTATCCAGTAAGTAAGTTTATAGTTCCTTTTTTTAGCAATTTTTCTGAGACTACCCTAATTGCCATTGAGCGCGGGGCTTGGTGGCTTCATATTTTGGGAATACTTGTGTTTCTAAACTACTTATACTTTTCAAAACATCTTCACATTATATTAGCCTTCCCCAATGTTTACTTCGGAAAAGTGGTTCCTAAAGGAAAATTTAAAAACTTGGACTCCGTTACCAACGAAGTAAAAATGATGATGGATCCCAACGTAGATCCGTTTGCTGCTCCCGCTGAAGGGGCAACCCAAGCTCCTGCTAAATTCGGAGCTAGTGATGTTATGGATTTAAGTAGGTTTCAATTGCTCAACGCCTATACCTGCACAGAGTGTGGTCGCTGTACCAGTGAATGTCCCGCAAATATTACTGGAAAGAAACTTTCGCCCCGTAAAATTATGATGGACACCCGTGACCGCTTGGAGGAAATTGGAAAGAATATTGACAAAAATGGCGAATTTAAACCAGACGGTAAGCAACTGCTGGATGACTATATTACACGTGAAGAACTTTGGGCCTGTACAACCTGCAATGCCTGTGTAGAGGCCTGCCCTGTAAGCATTGACCCGCTAAGCATTATTATGGATATGCGACAATATTTGGTGATGGAACAATCGGCAGCTCCAACAGAGCTAAATGTTTCTATGACCAATATTGAAAACAATGGAGCGCCCTGGCCATATAACCAGATGGACCGCTTGAACTGGAAAGACGAGAATTGATAAAATTTTAGTATGAAAAATGAAGAAGTAGAAAAAATGCTGCACGATAAAGTAGAAATGGGTGAACATGTAAGCCCAATTCTTCCTGAGGGGATAAAAAACTACTTGATAGACATTGATGGAACCATTACCGACGACATTCCAAACGAGGAACCCGAACGTATGGCTACCTGCGAACCATTTCCAGATGCTCTAAAAACCTTGAACAAATGGTACGACGAGGGGCATATTATCTGCTTTTTTACCTCCCGAACCGAAGCACATCGTGAAGTAACTGAAACATGGCTAAAAAAGTATGGTTTTAAATATCACAGCATGCTGATGGGTAAACCACGAGGTGGTAATTATCACTGGGTGGACAACCATTTGGTGAGAGCCACACGCTACAAAGGAAGATTTACTGATTTGGTTGAAAAAGAAGTTACCATTGAAGTATTTGAAGATTAAATCTGAAAATTTAAAAAAATGAGTGAACCGATAAAAGTCCCAACAATGGCCGAATATATGGCACAAGGCAAAAAACCCGAAGTATTGTTTTGGGTAGGTTGCGCAGGGAGCTTTGACGACCGTGCAAAGAAAATAACCAAAGCCTTTGTGAAATTGCTCAATAAAGCAAATATAGATTTTGCCGTTTTGGGAACTGAAGAAAGTTGCACCGGCGATCCCGCAAAAAGGGCTGGAAATGAGTTTCTTTTCCAAATGCAGGCGATGACAAATATTGAGGTTTTGAACGGTTATGAAATAAAGAAGATAGTTACCGCTTGCCCACATTGCTTTAACACTATTAAAAATGAGTACCCAGGGCTTGGTGGTAATTATGAAATTATGCACCACACCCAATTCCTAAAATCGTTAATGGAAGAGGGAAGGCTTAAAGTGGAAGGTGGAAAATTTAAAGGAAAGCGAATCACATTCCACGATCCGTGCTATTTGGGAAGAGCAAATGGCGAATATGAAGCTCCCCGCGAGCTGCTTCAAAAACTCGAAGTTGAGCTAGTGGAAATGAAACGTTGCAAATCACGCGGATTATGCTGCGGGGCCGGAGGCGCTCAAATGTTCAAGGAGCCTGAACCCGGAAAAAAAGATATTAACGTAGAACGTACCGAAGAAGCCTTGGAAACCGCTCCAAAAATAATTGCAGCGGCCTGTCCGTTCTGCAATACCATGATGACAGATGGCGTTAAGGCTAAACACGCCGAAGACAATGTTCAGGTGCTGGACGTTGCAGAAATGATTGCAAATGCAGAAAATTTATAAATCACTTGCAGGATGTTGCCGAAGGCCTCCTTGTAGGTCTAATGAATTAGAAAGAATATTCCAAAATGCTTACAGATTTTAAAAACCTGCCAGATGATTCCAGAATATGGATATATCAGGCAAATAGAAAATTAAGTGACGACGAAGTTGCTGAAATCACCAAATTATCCGAAGATTTTTTAACCAAATGGACCGCTCACGGCGCTGAGCTTGAAGCGGGACTTGAAATAAGATACAATCGATTTATTGTACTTGGGCTTAATCAGGCAAATGCTTCCGCATCGGGCTGCAGCATTGACGCGTCTGTCCATTTCATACAGTCCCTTCAGGAAAAATTTAATGTGGATTTACTTGATAAAATGAACGTAACCTTTTATTCAGGTGAATATATAGCTTATAAACCTTTGGCGGATTTCAGAAAAATGGCAAAGGATAAATCCGTTTCCAAAAACACAGTTGTCTTCAATAACCTCGTTAATACAAAGGCCGAATATCTTGAAAATTGGGAAGTACCTGCACATGAAAGTTGGCACAATAGATTTTTATCTTAAAAGAAGTTTTTACGTATGAAAAATTTATTGTTTCCTTTTCTATTTTCTCTTGCATTCCTTTCAGGGTTTTCACAGGACAAAAACCCATTGATCCTAAAAAACGATTTTCAGAACCAAAAAAAATGGGTGGACAGCATCTATGATGCTATGACTCTAGAAGAAAAAATAGGCCAACTTTTTATGGCAGATATTTTTTCAAGTGATCCACAAGAAAAGACCGATAAAATAAAAAAACTAATTACCGAATATCATTTGGGCGGGATTATTTTTTCCAAAGGGGGACCCGTGCGCCAAGCCAAGTTGAACAATGAGTTCCAATCTCTTGCCAAAGTTCCCTTAATGATCGGTATGGATGCAGAATGGGGGCTTGCAATGCGACTGGATTCTACCTACGCCTTCCCTTGGAATATGACCTTGGGCGCAATTACAGATAATAAGATTATTGAAAAGATTGGGCAACGTATTGGTGAACAAAGTAAACGCCTGGGAGTACATATTAATTTTGCGCCGGTGGTGGATATCAATACAAATCCTAAAAATCCCATTATTGGAAATCGCTCTTTTGGAGAGGATAGGGATAATGTAACCGAAAAGTCCCTCGCCTTTATGAAAGGAATGCAAAGCGCTGGCATTATGGGAAGCGCAAAACATTTCCCCGGCCACGGCGATACCGACATGGATAGTCACAAAACCTTACCAACGGTTGATTTTTCAAAAGAACGTTTGGATACTTTGGAATTAGTACCCTATAAAAGATTAATTGAAGAAGGACTGAATAGTGTAATGGTTGCCCATTTGAATGTTCCCGCTTTAGAAATTCAAATGAATTATCCCTCTTCGCTTTCTTCAAAGGTGGTGACAGATCTTTTAAAAAATGAATTGGGTTTTAACGGGCTTATTTTTACCGACGCCTTGAATATGAAAGGCGCTTCCGATTTTAAAAAACCTGGCGAAATTGAACTTGCAGCATTTCTTGCAGGAAACGATGTGCTATTGATTTCCGAAGATATTCCAAAGGCCATAGAATTTCTTATAAATTCATACAATGAAGATGTTATTACAGAAAAGCGTTTGGCCTATTCTGTAAAGAAAATTCTATACGCAAAATTTAAAGTAGGCTTGCATAGCTACAAACCTGTCAGCACGGCCTATTTAGTAGAAGATTTAAATTCAGTTAATGACGATGCGCTTTATGAAGAAGCAATGGACCACGCGCTAACGGTTATTAAAAATGACCGTGCAATTCTTCCTATAAAAGATCTTCAAGAGAAAAGGATTGCCTATATAAATTTTGGCGATGATTCGGGCGAAATATTTTTAAATGAATTGCGAAAATATGGAAAGGTAGATTGGGTTAAAGCTAATAGTCTGGATGATTATATCCAAAAACTTAAGGCGTACAACTACGTAATTATTGGATTTCACAAAAGCAATGAAAACCCTTGGAAAAAGTTTGAATTCTCTGAAAATGAACTTGTTTGGTTATATGAAATTGCCCGAACAAACACCGTGATTCTCGATGTTTTTGCAAGACCCTACGCTATGCTGGATCTAAAAACCACAGCAAATTTTGAGGGAGTTTTAATGTCTTATCAAAACAGTGAGATTTCCCAAAAACTGTCGGCCCAACTAATCTTTGGCGCAAGGGAAGCCAAGGGAAAGCTTCCCGTTTCATTGGGAGCGGATTTTCCTTTAAACACAATGCTAAAAACAAAATCATTGCGCAGACTGCAATACGGGACACCAGAAAGTGTAGGGGTTAACAGCTATAAACTGAAAAAAATTGATTCGCTTGCAAATTTGGGTATAAAGGAAGGAATGTATCCGGGAGCCCAAATTTTGGTGGCCCGAAAAGGAAAAATTATTTATCAGAAAAATTTTGGACATCACGAATACGATTCACAAAATGAAGTAAAGGACAGTACCGTTTACGATTTGGCTTCGCTGACCAAAATCCTTGCTTCCCTCCCCATGATTATGCAACTTGTGGACAAGAAAGAATTGAGTATGAATACGAAGCTTTCAGAAATGCTTCCGGAGTACAAAAACTCGAACAAAGCGAATATTACTTTAAAGGAAATGCTTTCGCACTATGCGCGTTTAAAGGCGTGGATACCATTTTATCGCCATACACTCAACGATGAAAAAACAGGGATATCTTCAAAATATTATTCCAAAATTCCAGATAAGGATTTTAATGTGACTGTAGCAGAAAATCTATATATGCGCAGGGATTATATGGATACCATTTTTGAGACCATTCGCGATAGTGATTTAAACTCAAGTTTAGAGTACAAATACAGCGATCTTCCATATTATATTCTGAAGAAATATTTGGAACGAAAATTCGGGAAGCCGATGGAAATAATTGTTCAGGAGAACATTTATGAATCTTTGGGGGCAAATTATATGACATATCTTCCTTTGGAAAAATTTTCAAAAGACAATATTCCTCCAACGGAACAGGACAATATTTTTAGAAACCAGAAAGTTCAGGGCTACGTGCACGACCAAGGCGCAGCGATGCTTGGAGGAGTAAGTGGCCATGCGGGTTTATTCAGTAATGCAAATGATGTGGCCAAAATCATGCAAATGTATCTTTGGAAAGGTTTTTATGGCGGTGTGCGCTATTTTAATCCTGATATTTTGGATCTTTTCAATACCTGTTATTATTGTGATAAAAACGTACGACGGGGCGTGGGCTTTGATAAACCACAATTGGGAACATCTGGGCCTACCTGCGGTTGTGTTTCCATGACTAGTTTTGGGCATAGTGGCTTTACCGGAACATTTGCTTGGGCAGATCCGGAACAGGATATTGTGTATGTCTTTTTATCAAACCGAACTTTTCCCAATGCGGAAAACCGAAAACTTATAAGAAGTGATTTGCGCAGCAAAATACAAGAAGCCATTTATGAGGCCATTGATTATTAAACTTCAAAAGATCTGTAACCTTTAATTTGAAAATAATAAAATGAAAATAGCAATAGTATGTTATCCAACCTTTGGCGGAAGCGGGGTAGTGGCTACGGAACTTGGCTTGGCACTTGCCGAGCATGGGCACGAAGTTCATTTTATTACCTACAAGCAACCCGTTAGGCTAGAATTACTTTCAAAACACATTCACTTTCACGAGGTTTCGGTGCCTGTTTATCCACTTTTTCACTACCAGCCCTACGAGCTTGCACTCTCTAGCAAATTGGTAGATATGGTAAAACTCCATAAAATTGAAGTATTACACGTGCATTATGCAATACCCCACGCATACGCAGGCTATATGGCCAAGAAAATGCTGGCCGAGGAAAATATCTTTATCCCAATGGTAACTACGCTTCACGGCACAGATATTACCCTGGTGGGGAACCATCCATTTTATAAACCAGCAGTTACTTTTAGCATTAACAATAGCGATGTGGTAACTTCAGTTTCAAAAAGTTTAAAAGAAGACACGCTGCATCTTTTCGATATTAAGAAAGAAATACACGTAGTGCCAAATTTTATAGATATTCCGAAGAAAATCAACACATTTACTGATTGTCAGCGCGATTTAATGGCGGATAAGGACGAGCGGATTATTACCCATGTGAGTAATCTTCGACCAGTAAAACGTGTAAAGGACGTGATAGAGGTCTTTGACCGCATTCAGAAAAAGATTCCTTCCAAATTAATAATAGTAGGCGAGGGGCCCGAACGTGAAGGCTGCGAGCAACTATGTGAAGAAAAAGGTATTGAGGAAAAAGTACTTTTTGTGGGCAACAGCAATGAAGTGGACAAAATTCTTTGTTTTACAGATCTGTTCATTCTCCCTTCAGAAAAGGAAAGCTTTGGTCTTGCGGCATTGGAAGCCATGGCTTGCGGCGTTCCGGTAATTTCAAGTAATACAGGCGGCTTGCCAGAAGTAAATATTCAAGGAGTAAGCGGTTTTTTAAGCGATGTAGGCAATGTGGATGAAATGGCCGAAAATGCCTTAAAAATCTTAGCAACTGATGAAACACTGAAGAAATTTAAGAAGCAAGCAGTCGAGTCTGCAATGATTTACGATACAAAGAAAATTGTTCCGTTGTATGAAAAGTTATATGAAGAGGCAATTGCAAAAAGAAGTCTTGCCCAATCTCAATAATTCTCTTTTATAGATTGCAATAAAATAAATTGATATGAAAGAGGATTTTTCTTGTTTTTAAAAAAGAAATGCCCCATCAATACGTGGGGCATTTCTCTCAATATAAGGTGATGTTTGATTATCAGAACTGATATCGAGCGCTTAAGCCCACATCAAAACTGATGTCGTCCCGGTAGCCTAAGTTCACCTGTGGGCGAAAATCAAAGGAAACCAGAAGAGGGAAGTCAAAATTGTACTCAATACCAACATCGCCTGTTAAAAAGGCAAATGCTTCTGAATCATCATACCTATCATCATACGGATAATCCTTATGTTTATGGTCATAGCTTACAATTCCTGCACCAGCACCAGGCCCCGCATACCAATTGAAGCCTCCATCAATATTCCAGACCCACTGATAAATTCCAGTAAGTTTTACAGCGTCCCAATAACGATCGCTGTGAAAGGCCAACCCCAGTTCCAAACGGTTGTTATCGCCCAAACCTCGCTGATAGTTTACCTCTGGACCAAAACCATCACTTTCACTTAAACGTATCCCGATTGCATTTTTTGAAATTTCCTGGGCATTGGCGTGTAAGCTCAACGTGATAATCGCAATAGTCAATAAAACTGCTTTTCTCATAATTTTTCTTTTAGTTATAAACGCTGTAAATGTAGGCGTATTATAAGTTGGTAAACGTTAATGCGATGCTAATGGCAATTGTAAAATTTACAAAGTTTTGTTAAGGAAGTTTTTTACTTTTACAAAAGTTGCAATGAAACAAGAACTTCAGAATTTTCAAAAGACTTTTAATGGTGAATTTTTCACCGATACCCTTCATACTAGTATTTACGCTACAGATGCTTCTGTGTATCGAAAAATACCGCTGGCCGTAGCCTATCCTAAAAATGCTGAAGCAATACGGCAGTTAATCGATTTTGCTGTCAAGAACAACACTTCCTTAATTCCGCGAACTGCAGGAACTTCTCTTGCCGGACAATGTGTGGGCGATGGGATAGTAGTGGATGTTTCAAAATATTTTACAGAAATAATTTCAGTAGACACCCAAAAGCAGACAGTTACTTTGCGACCAGGCGTGATCCGCGATGAACTGAACCGCTATCTAAAAGCTTTCGGACTTTTCTTCGGTCCCAACACTTCCACCAGCAACCGATGCATGATAGGCGGGATGGTAGGCAACAACAGCAGCGGCACAACGTCAATTCAATACGGTGTAACGCGCGATAAAGTTTTAAAATTGAAAACCATTCTTTCAAACGGGGAAGAAGTAGTTTTTGAACCACTTTCAAAAGAAAAATTTCTCCAGAAAACACAGCTAGATACGTTGGAAGGAAAAATCTATAAAACGATTTACAATGAACTGATTTCCGAACAAACCCAACAAGAAATTTGGAAGGAATTTCCAAAACCTGAAATTCACCGAAGAAATACGGGTTATTCGGTTGACAGTCTGTTGAACACAACTGTGTTTGGTGAATTTAAAGAAGAAATAAACCTGTGCAAACTACTTTGCGGAAGCGAGGGGACCCTTGCATTTACTACAGAAATTACACTCCAATTAGATCCGTTACCACCACAATATACCGCAATGGTTGCAACACATTATCATACACTTGAAGCTTGTTTAAACGATGTAATTGTGGCCATGCAGCACAATTTGCATACTTGCGAAATGATGGACAATGTAATTTTGGATTGTACAAAAAAAAACAAAATGTATGAGCCATATCGGTTCTTTGTAAAAGGAAACCCAAAAACAATTCTACTCTTGGAATTGAAAAGCAATTCTGAAGCGGATTTAGAAAGTCAAACTTCATCTTTGTTGGATTCCCTCAAACTTTCAGGTCACAGTTATCATAATCCGGTTTTAAGAGGCGAGGAGATTGAAATGGCTGCCGAATTGCGCAAAGCCGGTTTGGGCCTACTCGGAAATATGGTGGGCGATCACAAAGCTGTTGCCTGTATTGAGGACACAGCGGTTGCTTTGGAAGATTTGCCCAGTTATATTTCAGAGTTTTCAGTGTTGATGAAACAGTACGACCAGCAAGCTGTTTATTATGCACACGCGGGTGCCGGTGAACTGCATTTGCGGCCCATCCTGAATTTGAAGACAGGGGTGGGAGTGGAGTATTTTCGTAAAATAACCACTGATGTTGCCAAACTTTGTAAAAAATACAGAGGCTCCTTTAGCGGGGAACACGGCGATGGTATTGTACGCGGCGAATTTATTCCGTTGATGATTGGCGAAAAAAACTATGCGCTTTTAAAAAGAATTAAAGCATCTTTTGATCCGCACAATATTTTCAATCCCGGAAAAATTGTGAATGCTTTTAAAATGGACGAATCCCTTCGTTATGAAGTAGATAGGGAAGAACCCAATATTGAGACACTATTGGACTTCAATGATTCCGAGGAAATTCTTCGTTTGGCTGAAAAATGCAACGGTAGCGGTGACTGTAGAAAAACGGCAGAAGCAGCGGGAGCCATGTGTCCCAGTTATCACGCCACCAAAAACGAAAAAGACACTACGCGCGCACGTGCGAATGCCCTGCGGGAAGTTCTAACAAATAATACAGCTGCAAATAAATTCAATTCAAAAGAGCTAAAGGAGGTTTTTGATCTATGCATCAGTTGTAAGGCCTGCGCAAGTGAATGCCCCAGTAATGTGGATATAAGCACTGCAAAAGCTGAGTTTTTATATCAATACAATAAAATAAACGGTGTTTCATTATCCAATAAGCTGATGGGAAAAAGTACGAAACTTAACAATATGGCTTCCAATTTTCCGCAGCTTGCCAATTGGTTTTTTAGAAATGGTCTCACTTCAAAAATTATAAAAAAAATTGGTGGAATACATCCAAAGCGATCCTTGCCTAAAGTTTCAAATAATAGTTTCAGTGATTTAATTCAAAAACATAAAAACCAGTTATTTACACATAATCCTGGCGATGATATACCCATTAAAAAGGTATTGCTTTTTGTTGACGAATTCAGTAATTATTTGGATGCTGAAATAGCCTTGGATTCGTTTTTACTTTTAAAAGGTTTAGGGTATAAAGTGGAAGTGATAGATAACTTGGATAGTGGCCGTGCCTTACTTTCAAAAGGATTTTTGGAGGAAGCGAAAAAGGAGGCCAATACAAACATAGCCTTTTTAAAAGATAAAATTTCAACAGAAGTTCCTTTAGTAGGTATTGAACCTTCGGCAATACTATCTTTTCGTGATGAATACCTTCGGTTGGCGGATGATATAATTTCGGCGGAAGCAATTTCTAAAAATACATTTCTAATCGAGGAATTTCTTTCGGCCGAAATACATAACGGTACTATTTCCGCAGCACAGTTTACTTCCGAAGAAAGAAACATTAAAATACACGTGCATTGCCACCAAAAATCACAGAGCAACCAGAAAGTAACCTTTGATATTCTAAATTTGCCCGAAAATTACAACCCTACCATTATACCTTCCGGTTGTTGCGGTATGGCCGGCAGTTTTGGATATGAAAAGGAACATTACGATGTGAGTATGAAAATAGGGGAGTTAAAGCTTTTTCCAGCAATACGAAAAGCAACGGATAATACTATTTTTGCTGCTAACGGCACGAGTTGTCGTCATCAAATTTTTGATGGAACAGGCAGAAAAGCATTGCACCCAGTAACGATTTTAAGACAAGCTTTAAAAAATTAAATAATCGTTTTAAAAGCTTTCATGGCTGCAACCATATTTTCAAAACCTTCCGTTTGTTCTTCGAGCAAAACTTCTTCAGGAATAAAGACTTGTTTTGGGTTATTATAGAAATATAAAACCCAATTTTCATTATTATACTCTAAAGCTGTGAGGTTTTCTATCCAATCGCCGCTATTTAAATACTGGCAGCTTCCTTTATCTGTCACAATCTTCTTAATGCCTGGCTGATGGATGTGGCCACAGATTACATAGTCAAACTCATTGTCAATCGCCAAATCGGTCGCGGTTTTTTCAAAATTGTCTATGAATTTAATGGCAGATTTTACACTGTTTTTAATTTTCTTAGAAAGCGAATATTTTTCGCGGCCCGCTTTTTCCAATAAATAATTTATAAACCTGTTGAAAAGAATCAATAGATCGTAACCCCAACCACCAAGCTTAGCAATCCATTTGGCGTGCTGTACGGAGGCGTCAAAAACATCGCCGTGAAAAAACCAGGCTTTTTTTCCGTCCAGATTGAGTATTAATTTATCACATATTTGAATATTGCCCATTTTGGTATTGCTAAACTTTCGTAGTTTTTCATCGTGGTTTCCTGTTATATAATACACTTTTGTGCCTTTTGCGGCTAAGGACAAAATCTTTTTAATAATCAAAAGATGTGCTTTGGGAAAATATCTTTTTCGGAATTGCCAGATATCAATAATATCGCCATTCAAAATAATTTTTTTTGGCTTTACGGAGTTTAAATAATGAAGAAGCTCTTTGGCGTGGCAGCCGTAAGTCCCTAGATGGACATCAGATATTACAACAATTTCAACTTTTCTTTTCAATCATACATATTTACATTACAAATTTCTAGAATTCATCGAATAAATACTTTATGTAAAAGTTATGATTGAAAGTCGAAAATGTTATTTCCTTTTCAGAATGTTTCTTAAAGATTATGAGCAACGTTATTTTCATTATTCGCCCCTATCAATTACATTTGTTGAAAAGCAACCAATGGCAGGCAATTCCTTCGGAACAATTTTTAAACTTACCACTTTTGGAGAGTCGCACGGTCCCGCTATTGGCGGAATTATAGATGGCTGTCCAGCAGGTCTTTCTCTCGATTTTGAAGCAATAAACGCTGAAATGCAGCGCCGCAAACCTGGCCAATCTGCAATTGTGACCCAGCGGAAGGAAGAAGACGAAGTAAAGTTTCTTTCCGGAATATTTGAAGGAAAAACTACGGGAACGCCAATTGGTTTCACAATTGAAAACACAGACCAAAAAAGCAAGGATTACAGCCATATAAAAGATATTTATCGTCCCTCACACGCAGATTATACTTACGATAAAAAATATGGTATCCGTGACTATCGTGGGGGCGGACGTTCCTCGGCACGAGAAACGGCTTGCAGGGTAGTAGCTGGTGCCATCGCAAAACAACTGCTTCAGAATATAAAAATCACTGCCTATGTTTCTTCAGTAGGCGAAATGGAACTCAAAAAAAATTATTCACAGGTTGACTTTTCAGAAATAGAAAGAAACCCTGTGCGTTGTCCCGATGCTGAAATGGCTTCAAAAATGGAGGATTACATAAAATCAATCCGAAAAGAAGGTGATACGGTTGGTGGTACTGTAAGCTGTGTTATCCAGAATGTTCCCTTTGGATTGGGCGAGCCAGTTTTTGATAAACTACACGCAGCGCTGGGCAAAGCAATGCTTTCCATAAACGCCGTAAAAGGTTTTGAATATGGTAGCGGTTTTGCTGGTACTAAGATGAAAGGCAGCCAACACAATGATGAATTTAAGAAGGGCGGAAGCACAAAAACCAACAACAGTGGTGGAATACAGGGCGGAATCAGCAATGGGGAAGATATTTATTTTAAGATAGCTTTTAAACCCGTTGCTACTATTATGCAAAAACAGCAGACCATTGACAGCAAAGGAGATAAGACCGTAACTGAAGGAAAAGGCCGTCACGACCCTTGCGTGGTGCCACGGGCCGTCCCCATTGTGGAGGCTATGGCAGCTTTGGTATTGGCTGATTTCTATTTATTGAACAAAATTTCAAAAATTTAAAGACATAATATTTTCATGAAAAAACTCGCGCTACACTGGAAAATAATCATCGGACTTGTTTTAGGTATCATTTGGGCTTTGCTTTCCAGCCAGTTGGGGTGGAGTGAATTTACAATTGACTGGATAGCGCCGTTTGGAAAAATTTTCATCAATCTTTTAAAGTTGATTGCCGTTCCACTTGTTTTAGTATCAATAATTAGTGGAGTTGCGAATATTGGCGACCCCTCGAGCTTGGGAAGAATGGGAGGGAAGACGCTGTTGGCGTATTTGATAACCACACTTTTTGCTGTAAGTATGGGGCTTTTATTAGTAAATGTAATTAAGCCAGGAAAATTAATAGATGAGCAAAGCCGAATCGACAATAGAATAAGTTATGAGATTTGGGCCGCTTCCGAAGGCCACGAAATAAAGGATGGAATAAATTATTTGCAGGATCCCGCTTTCTTTGAGCGCGCACAGAAAATTACCGATCTTTCAAAAGGAGAACTTAAAGATGCTTCGGTAACCGAAAAAATGCAGACTGCGGAGAAAACCAAAGAGTCCACGCCTTTACAGCCCCTAGTAGATATTGTTCCTGAAAATTTCTTCTTTTCATTGACTGATAATGGATTGATGCTGCAGATTATTTTCTTTGGAATATTTTTCGGGGTATGCTTGTTATTGATTCCAAATGAAAAGTCACAACCCGTTACGTCCTTTATGGATAGCGCTATGGAAGTTTTTTTAAAAATGGTTGATTTGGTAATGCAGGCCGCGCCTTTCTTTGTGTTTGCACTCTTGGCAGGCGTGGTAAGCAAAATGGCGGGTGATGATATTGGCAAAGTATATGAAATATTTAAGGGCTTAAGCTGGTACTCGCTTACCGTTTTTGTAGGCCTGATGCTTATGATTTTCTTAATTTATCCATTATTGGTAAAATTATTTGTGAAGAAGATTCCCTTTAAAGGATTTTTCAAAGCAATGGCTCCTGCACAGACTTTGGCTTTTTCAACCTCTAGTAGCGCGGCTACATTACCTGTTACCATGGAATGTGTAGAAGAAAACTTAGGAGTTGACAAAAAAATAACCAGCTTCGTTTTACCTATTGGAGCAACTGTTAATATGGACGGAACCTGTCTTTATCAGGCAGTTGCGGTTGTTTTTCTTGCCCAATTACATATGATTGATTTAACGCTGGGACAACAGCTTACCATAGTACTGACAGCTACATTAGCATCAATAGGCTCAGCTGCGGTGCCAAGTGCGGGCTTGGTAATGCTTATAATTGTTTTGGAATCGGTTGGTTTAAACCCCGCGTGGATAGCCATAATCTTCCCTGTTGATAGAATTTTGGATATGTTCCGAACAGTAGTAAACGTTACTGGAGATGCAACGGTTTGTACAATTATCGCCAAGGGTGAGGATATGTTGAACTATGTACCGCACGACAACCCTTCGGAGACGTTTGATGTGGATTCGTAACTTTTTAAAATCGACTATTAAGATTAGAATGATCTTTTGATAAAAGAAAATGTACATTTTAAAATATTTTGCAAGAAATATATATTTTTATTAAATTAGATTTCTCCCCAGAAACATAGACCCAATCTATATTTCTGAATTATTACCTTCTTAGCTATGCTTAAAACCCATAGTTATGAAAAAAATACTATTATTCTTCGTTATTGCAAGTATTGCAAAATTTTCCTATTGCCAAGTTGGCATTGGCACAACCACACCAGCACCTTCGTCCATGCTTGAAGTGAGTAGTACTTCGGATGGAGGTACAACCTATAAAGGATTTATGCCACCCCGGGTGCCTAACATTCCCGCTCGAAATTCAATAACTCCCAATGTATCGGAAGCAGGATTATTGGTCTACGTAATGAATAATGGAAATGGAGAAAGCTGTCTTCAAATCTGGGATGGGGGAGTGTGGAATAATATATATTGTTCAACTATCCCGTCACCAGAAATCTGGATTAATGAATTTCATTATAAAAATATAGGTTCTGATGTAGGGGAATTTATCGAGATTGCTGGCCCTGCCGGATATGATTTGAGTATTTGTACAATTGAATTGTACAACGGTACTACTGGCACGGTATATGGATCATTCGCTTTAACAGGAATTATTCCTAATCAATCTAATGGAATAGGAACACTGTCATTTCCAGTTTCATCTATTCAAAATGGACCGGAAGATGGAATTGCTATTGTCAAAGCAGGGTTAGTCATTCAATTCCTTAGTTATGAAGGTATTTTGACCCCAAATACGGGGGCTGCTAATGGAATAACTTCTACCGATATTGGCGTAGAAGAATCGAAAAATACTACCCCAGCGGGCTATTCTCTTCAACTCACCGGCACTGGAAATGAATATGGAGATTTTATTTGGAATGCTCCCGCAGCTGAGTCGCCTGGAACATTAAATGTGGGTCAAATAATAAACTAGTTAAAATTGATAATGCTTTTATTACTTATAAAAATTTAGCCTTCAATTCTGAGGTGGGAATCATACAGCTTTCCTTTTTACCGAACCATTTATAGCGGTTTCTCGCGATATAATCGTACACTGCATTTCTTATAAATTTTGGTACAATCATAAACCCAAAAAGTAGGGGATAAGCGCCCGACAGCTGTTTGGCAATATGAAGCGCTGCTGAGGATTTTATGTAATGTTTTTCGCCATCAATAAGAATGATGGAATCTACTTTTGAAGTGTCTATGTTGAATTTTGAAATCAGTTGTTGACCAATTTCACTTTGAAGCGCCGCAAATTTGAAAACATTTTTATTATCCCGTTTAATTATATAAGTTACTACACCATTGCAAAGATTGCAAACGCCGTCAAAGAGGATTATTTTTTGGTCTTTATTTTTCATATTTAGTATTCAGTCTCAGTCACAGTTTTACTGAAAACTGCGACTGAAAACTGTAAACTTTTTTCATACTTTTTCAAGTTCTTCCAAACTTACGTTGGTCGTGAACATTCCATAATTAACGATTGCCTTGTTTTTTTCAATGGTATCAATTGTTCCAATGGCGCGGCCGTCAATCATTCGCACTCTGTCGCCAATTTTTAAAGCAACTTTCGGTTTTGGTGGCGGCAATTTTTTGGCCTTTTCTTTTTCTTCTTTTTTGCGCTCGCGAATAACTTCAACTTTCTTTTCAACTTCTTTAATAACCTCCCGCTCTTTAGCTTTTACAGCCTTTTTTACTTTGGGAGCAAGCTTTTTACGCTTGCTGTTCTCAATCATCACAAGCTTCATCAACTCATCAATCAATTGTTTTTTTTGTTTGTTGTTGAAGTATTTTTCAGAAAGTACATCAACCTTTTTCCCCAAACTTATTAATTTCTGATTGGTATCAAATAGTTCTTGGTAACTTTCCAACTTTTCTTGTACGCGCGCATTTACTTCCTCCAACTGCTTACTTTCCAAACGCGCCTTTTGCTCTTCGCTTTTTAAAGATTCTGAAGTTTTTCGGAGATTTGACCGCTCTTTTTGAAGGTTGGCAATGGTTTTGTCAAAACGTACTTTGCCGCGTTCAATCTTTTTCTTTGCTTTATTTATTAAGCTGTACGGAATACCATTTTTCTGCGCAACTTCAAACGTATAACTACTTCCAGCCTCTCCCAAATGCAGCTGGTACAAAGGTTCCAATGATTTATTGTCAAACTGCATATTCGCATTTATTGCGTGCGGAAGTTCGTTTGCCAATAATTTCAAATTGGTATAATGAGTGGTGATTATTCCAAAGGCTTCCCGCTCATAAAAAACTTCCAAAAAAGTTTCCGCCAAAGCGCCCCCGAGTTCGGGATCGCTTCCCGTTCCGAATTCATCAATCAAAAAAAGTGTTTTGTTATTGCACTTTTTTAAGAATTGATTCATTTTTTTTAAACGATAACTATAGGTACTGAGATGATTTTCAATGGATTGGTTGTCACCAATATCAGTCAAAATTCGTTTAAAAAAGCACATTTCGCTCTGAGGTTCCGCAGAAATCAACAAACCACTTTGTAGCATAACTTGCAACAGTCCGACGGTTTTTAGCGTAATACTTTTACCTCCAGCATTTGGGCCGGAAATTACGATTATCCGTTTGTCGGGAACCAGTTCAATGCTCTGCGGAAATGTTTTTTCCTTCCGTTTGTTATTTGAAACCAACAACAGCGGGTGATATGCCTTTACTAAGGAAATCTTTTTTTCTGAAACGATAATCGGCAATACACCATTTATTTTTAATCCATATTTCGCCTTGGCATACAGCACGTCCATCGTTATCAAATATTCTTGATAGTTCGCCAAAAGTGCGGCGTGCGGACGTACAAATTCGGTCATCGCCTTTAAAATGCGCTTTATTTCCTCGTCTTCCTCGTATAAAAGATTACTGAGCTCGTTAGCGTATTCAAGCGTTTCCTGCGGTTCAATATAAACGATGCTTCCAGTTTTTGAACTGCCCAAAACAGCGCCTTTCACTTTTTTGCGGTGCATTGCTTTTACGGCAAGTACCCGACGGTTTTCAACCACAGACTCGCGGATTTCATCTAAATAATCACTCTGTGCGTACTGTGATAGTGCCTTTGTGAATGAGGAATTGATTTTACCCTTTACCACATTCAAACGCCGACGGATAGCTCCCAGTTCTGCGGAGGCTTCATCTTTTATTTCGCCGTATTTGTCTATTCGCTTGTTTATTTCTTCGGAAATGATTGAAGTGTAATTTACCTCTTCCGAAAAGGAATTTAAATGAATATAAAACTCTTCAAATTTTTTAAAGAATTTTAGAAGAATACGCGTAGTTTCAGAAATGGATAGAATTTTTCGGAAACCCGAAATTTCCAAACTGCTGTTTTCAATTTCAAGCAAACGAAGCTCACGAAAAATAGGGTCAAAACCGTGATTTGGTATTCTGTTGTCACCATCAAACGAGGCTGTAAACTCTTTTACGCGTTGTAATTCTGGTTCAATTTCATCAAACTCCTGAAAAGGTGTAATTGATAATACTGCTTCCTTTCCAGGCTCGGTTACACAAAATTCTGCAACTTGCCGCAACACGGAAGGAAATTCCAGGTCTTCTAAAGTTTTACTGTCAATACGGGCTTTCCGTTTTATTTCCATTAATTTTACTTTTTCAGCAATCATACAAAAGTAACAATAATGCAGGTAACAATTGAGCCCGGATGGAAGGCGATTTTAAAGGAAGAGTTTGAAAAGCCCTATTTTAAGAATTTGGTTGAATTTGTAAAAAAGGAATATACCACAACTAAATGTTTTCCGCCGGGAAAGCAGATATTTTCAGCCTTTGACCATACTCCATTTGATGAAGTAAAAGTTGTAATAATAGGGCAGGACCCTTATCACGGACCGGGACAGGCGCACGGCTTGTGCTTTTCGGTGGGTAAAAGTGTGGCGGTTCCCCCTTCACTGAAAAATATTTTTGAAGAAATACGGACTGATATCGGTTCGACAATTCCAAACAATGGAAATCTGGAACGTTGGGCCAACCAAGGGGTTTTACTTTTGAACGCAACATTAACAGTTCGGGCACATCAAGCGGGAAGTCATCAAAATAAAGGGTGGGAACAGTTTACTGATACTGTAATAGAAAAACTATCAAAGGAGAGGGAAGATTTGGTTTTTATGCTTTGGGGCGGACCCGCAAAAAAGAAAGGGGCTAAAGTAGATACCTCAAAACATTTGGTGCTAACCAGCGGGCATCCTTCGCCATTGGCTGCAAATAGAGGTTATTGGTTTGGAAACAAACACTTCAGTAAAACAAATGAGTATTTAAAGAAAAATGGTAAAGAACCAATTAATTGGTAAATTACCGTTGAAATAATAAAGAATAGAACGGGGAGAAATTTTCTATTCTTCTTCTGGTACTTCGGGTTCTGTAGCGTCGTTGCAACTAAACTGCAATAGCAAAAAATTTGTGACTAACAACGCCCCCAAAACGATTAAAAAAGTAGTCATAATACTTGGTTTTATAATAACAAGATGCAAGTTGCGCCGCGGGGTTGCGTAAATATGAAGATTTTTTTAGAAATTATGTAAAATGCTGGTTTCCTGAATTTTATTTTCAATTAAATCCAGTTCAACAAGTTTTTGCTGAATATTTTTCAGTTCTTTAGAAGTTAATTGTCTATCGCTCCATTCGGTAAGAGATAGCCATTCGCGTACATCTTCTATTTTTTGACCGTAGCGTTTCGCAATCATTTCATCAATACCTTCCAGATTCTTGAAATTTTCCGTTACACCATTAATTGCCTTTAAAATAGATTTTATAGCTTCCGATTCGTTTTCCAAAACGTCATTGCGTACAGCAATAACAAAACTGGGCCAGGGAGTAGGAGATTCTCCCACCAAACGGAAGGTACCATTGTCAACGTAAGGTTTGGTCATAAATTTTTCCCACATAAAGTAGTCGCCATTTCCATTTGGCAATCCTTCCAACGCACCGTCCAAATCTTGTATTACCTTAAATTTCAAATCATTTTTTAAATCCCAATCGTGGTTTTCAGCATTTACAAAAGCCATTAAATGTGAGCCTGAACCAAATCGGCTTATTGCAGCTTTTGTTCCTTTCAAATCGCCTACCTCCTCATAATCGGAAGCTGCAGCAACGTGAATGCCCCAAAACAAAGGCGATTTCACAAAAACCTGAACAATTTTGGAATCGTTTCCGTTTATAATATCACGCACCATTCCTTCCGTAAGTATAACGGCCATGTCTATTTCCTTTTCTCTCAAAGCGCGGACCATTTGCCCAGTGCCTCCAGGATAATCCTTCCAGCGAAGATTAATTCCTTCTTTTTGAAATTTTTTATCGCGCAGGGCTATGTACCACGGCAAGTTGAAATGTTCCGGCACACCGCCAATTAAAAATTTTTTCATTCCGTAATTTTTCCCAATGTATATTGAATAAGCGCATCGATGGTTTTTGATGCGTCTTTACTGAAAGTTCCCGAAGCACGGTTAGCAATGATCGCGTTCATTGACAGGGCGTGATGGCCCAACAATTTTGCCATTCCATACATTGTGGCAGTTTCCATCTCAAGATTTGTAATTTTTTTCTTTTTATACCGGAAAGAGGTAAGTTTCTCATTAAGGCTTCCGTCACGCAGAGGTGCCCGAAGCACACGGCCTTGCGGCCCATAAAAGCCTACATTTGTAATAGTGATGCCCTGCTTTGTTTTTTCGGAAGTGAATTTTTTAACCAAAACCTTATCAGCTTCCACGGCATAAGGAACAGAGTTATCTGGATTCCATTGGGTGTGGTCTATAAATGCGCGTGCAAAATCGCGGTTGAATATTTTATCTGTTTTAGCATAATAGTGCATCACATTGTCCAGTCCAATCCCTAGTGTACTGATTAAAAAGCTATCAACTTTTACATCGGGGGTTAAACCGCCTGAAGTTCCAATTCTAATAATATTAAGTGATGTGAGTTTTTTTTTGGCTTGTCGCTTTTCAAAATCAATATTCACCAAGGCATCCAATTCATTGAAAACGATGTCAATATTATCAGGACCAATTCCTGTGGAAATAACACTGATTCTTTTTCCTTTGTACGTTCCTGTATGTGTTTTGAACTCACGGTGCTCGGCGGTAGTTTCAATTGTGTCAAAATATTTTGAAACCATCTGCACGCGGTCAGGATCACCCACTGTGATAATAGTCGGCGCCAATTCGGAAGGGGTAAGGTTTAAATGGTATATCTTGCCTTCTGGGGTGAGTATAAGCTCAGAGTCTTCAATTTTCATCATTATATAATTTTATCCGCCCACACGCTTCACCTTAAACCCCTTATCCTTTAAAAACTGCATAATTTTCTCCCGATAATCGCCTTGGATAATTATTTGTTCATTTTTGAAACTTCCGCCAACGCTCAAGAGTTGTTTTATTTCTTTTGAAAGGATTTTAAAATCACTGTCGGCGCCATTATATCCCTCTATAATTGTGATGGGCTTTCCTTTTCTTTTTTCGTATTTGCAGAGCAAGGGTTCATCTTGTAGCCAAATGGAGGATTCCTCTTTTTCTACAGGAACTTCACTGGGCTCGTGATCTGGGAAAAGATTTTTTAATTGGTCTTCTAATGATTTCAAGGTTTCAAGTTTCAGGGTTAACTGCATACTGCCACTGGCAATTGCTTACTTTTTAATCAGCCCAATCTCCACCAAACGTTGGTGCAGAAATTCGCCAGCGGTAATGTCTTCATAGGCTTTTGGGTGTTCTTCATCAATACATTCTTCCAAGCAATTTAGCTTCATATCGCTTCGAGGATGCATAAAAAAAGGAATGGAATATCTGGGACTTCCCCATTCTTCACGAGGTGGATTTACAACCCGGTGAATGGTTGATCGCAACTTATTGTTAGTATGTCTTTCAAGCATATCGCCCACATTTATAACCAATTCGTCTTCATTAGGAATTGCATCAATCCATTCGCCATCCTTTCGCAACACTTGCAGACCGCCTGCAGATGCGCCCATTAATAAAGTAATTAAATTAATATCTCCATGGGCTCCCGCACGTACTGCGCCTTTTGGCTCTTCAGTAATAGGAGGGTAGTGGATGGGGCGAAGAATACTATTTCCGTTTGTAGCCCAATGGTCAAAATAAAATTCATCCAAACCAATGTAAAGCGCAAGAGCGCGAAGTACATAAACCCCTGTTTTTTCTAACATTCTGTAGGCTTCCATACCGGTGTGGTTAAAATCGGGCAATTCTTCCACTTGTACATTTTTTGGATATTCTTCTTCAAGATTTGCATCTTCGGAAGGTTCTTGGCCGAAATGCCAAAACTCCTTTAAGTCGCCTTCCTTTTTACCCTTTGCGTGCTCTTTTCCGAAGGAAATATAACCGCGCTGACCGCCCAGACCTTCTATTTCATATTTTTTCTTTATCTCTAAAGGAAGCGCAAAAAAACTTTTTACTTCCTTATAAAGTTCATCTACCAAATTGTCACTTAAAAAGTGATTTTTCAGCGAAACAAAGCCAATATCTTCATATGCAGAACCTATTTCATCTACAAATTTCTGTTTTCTTTTTGGATCTTCGGAAAGGAAGTCTGCCAAATCAACACTTGGTATATTATTCATCACACTTAATTTTTAAGCTACAAAGATACCAAAATGTGAAAGTTTTTCCACAGCTAAATTTTACTATAATAATCCGTATTAGAATTGCTTTTTTTCTACTTTTGAATCTTCAAATAATAAACATGAAAGCTGAAACCACCCCACATATTTTCTTTAATTATAATAGAAAAGACCTTAACGAAGAAACTTTATTGACACTCTATCGCGGTATGCTAAAGCCTCGGATGATAGAAGAAAAAATGTTGATTCTGCTACGGCAAGGAAAGGTTTCCAAATGGTTCAGCGGAATAGGGCAGGAGGCCATTTCAGTAGGTATTACAGCGGTTTTGTATAAAGATGAATACATTCTGCCCATGCACCGAAACCTAGCAGTTTTCACTATGCGAGAGATTCCCTTGAATCGTTTGTTTTCACAATGGCAGGGAAAAGCGAATGGTTTCACCAAAGGCCGCGATAGAAGTTTTCATTTTGGTACCCAGGAGTTCCACATTGTTGGAATGATTTCACATTTGGGACCACAATTTGGCGTTGCCGATGGGATAGCATTGGCAAACAAACTAAAACAAAACAATAAGGTATGTGCGGTATTTACTGGCGAAGGCGGAACCAGCGAAGGTGATATTCATGAAGCACTAAATGTGGCTTCCGTTTGGCAGCTTCCAGTACTTTTCTGTGTTGAGAATAACGGCTATGGTTTGTCAACCCCAACCAATGAGCAATATAATTGCGAACATATTGCTGACCGTGGGAAAGGTTACGGAATGGAATCCCATATTATTGAGGGCAATAATATTTTGGAGGTTTACATAAAATTGAAAGATTTGGTAGAAAGCATGCGAACCAATCCGCGGCCTATTCTTTTAGAATTCAAAACCTTTAGAATGCGTGGCCATGAAGAAGCAAGTGGCACCAAGTATGTGCCCACTGATTTAATTGATGACTGGGGCTTGCGCGATCCACTTTTAAATTTTGAAACCTATTTATTGAACGAAGGAGTGCTTTCCGAGGAAAAAATACAAGAGTTTAAAAGTGAGTTTAAACAGGAAATAGATGAAAACCTTGACATTGCCTTTGCCGAACCGAAGATAGAATTCAACGAAACAAACGAATTAAATGATGTTTACAAACCATTTGATTATAAAGAAGTTAGTGTAAATTCAGCTAAAGAAAATATTCGCTTGATCGATGCCATTTCCCAAGGTTTGAAACAATCTATGGAACGCCATGGCAATCTTGTGATTATGGGGCAAGACGTGGCGGAATACGGGGGTGTTTTTAAAATTACGGAAGGTTTTGTGGAGCAATTTGGCAAAGAACGCGTTCGCAATACCCCTATTTGTGAGTCCGCAATTGTCTCTGCGGCGATGGGGCTTTCCATTAATGGCTTTAAAGCTGTTGTGGAAATGCAGTTTGCAGATTTTGTTACTTCAGGCTTCAACCCAATCATAAATTATCTCGCAAAAAGCCATTACCGCTGGAACGAAAAAGCCGATGTAGTAGTGCGTATGCCCTGTGGCGCAGGAGTGGGAGCGGGGCCATTTCATAGTCAGACCAACGAGGCTTGGTTTACACATACGCCTGGACTAAAAGTAGTTTACCCGGCTTTCCCCTACGATGCCAAAGGTTTATTAGCAACCAGTATTGAAGACCCCAACCCTGTAATGTTTTTTGAACACAAAGCGCTCTATAGAAGCATACGCCAAGATGTGCCGACAGATTATTATACATTACCGCTCGGGAAAGCCTCGCTTTTAAAAGAAGGAAAAGACGTTACTATTATTACTTATGGAGCAGGGGTGCATTGGGCATTGGAAACGCTGGAGCAAAATCCAGACATTCAAGCAGATCTTATTGATTTAAGGACACTGATTCCTTTGGACACCGAAACAATATACACATCGGTAAAGAAAACTGGAAAGGTTATTATTCTTCAAGAAGATTCTATGTTTGGGGGGATAGCTTCGGATATCTCGGCCTTAATAATGGAAAATTGTTTTGAAGATTTAGATGCGCCAGTAAAAAGGGTTGCCAGTCTAGAAACTCCGATTCCCTTTGCAGCAAATTTAGAAGCTGGCTACCTTAGTAAGGAAAAATTCAAAAAAATCCTATTGGAATTGCTGTCTTACTAATTTTTTAACATACCGTGTTAAACTTTAGATAAAGAGTTTACAAACGTTAAAATTGTTATCTACCTTAGTGACATACTAATCATTAAAACTACTTATTATGTTACGTTGGATCATTATTTTTTTAGTAATTGCAATAATTGCAGCAATTTTTGGATTTGGAGGCATCGCAGAAGGTGCAACTGATATCGCAATGATTATTTTCTGGATCTTTTTAGTACTTCTTGTACTTTCGCTACTATCCCATTTGTTCAGAAAATAAAAAACAACCTATTTAAACTATTTTAAACTAATCCATTTTTTATGAAAAAATTCCTCATTATGGCTGTTATTGCAGCTACAACATTCTCTTGCGGTACACCCAAGACCGTTCAAGAATCCCGAAAAGTAATCAAAGGATATTGGTCTTTAAACAATATTTCTTATGATGCTTCCGGCACTTTTAATGTTACTTTATTCAATGACACCTCTGTTGAGTGTTTTGAAGGAAGTACTTGGAGGTTTATCCCCAATAACAATACCGGAAATTATAATATAGAAAATTCTAACTGTCCAACGGGTGAGCGCAATTTCATCTTTACAATACAGGAAATTGACCCAACAACAGGTTTATACGATTTCCTTTTAAAACCAACAAACGCCAAAGGTAAATCTGAAACCAATGCAGGCTACAGATTGCGCTTGGCACAGCTAAATGAATCATCAATGCGTTGGGAACAAACTGTAAGTTTGGATGGTAAACCATTTAAAATAAATATGAACTTTTCTAAAATTCAAGAATAAATATTATGAAAAAATTTTTTAAACAAACCGCACTAGTTGTATTAGCATTTACTTTTGTTATTAGCCTAACAAGCTGCGAAGCCACACGAAACGCCAATAACAAACAGAAAGGTGCCGTTATAGGAGCTACTAGTGGTGCCGTATTGGGCGCAATACTTGGTAACAATATTGGAAAAGGCGGAAACGGAGAACTTGGCGCTGTAATTGGCGGTGTAGTTGGTGGAGGTGCCGGTGTATTGATTGGCGCTAAAATGGACAAGCAAGCACAAAAAATAGAACAGGAAATTCCTGGGGCACAAGTAGAGAGAGTGGATGAAGGTATTGTTGTAACTTTTGATGAAAACAGTGGTGTGTATTTTGATACTGCTAAATACAATATTAACCCTGCATCACAAGCCACACTTGATAAACTTGCAAACGTTTTGAAGGAATATCCAGATACCAATGTACTTGTGGTAGGACATACTGATAGTGTAGGTTCCGATGAAATGAATATGACACTCTCAAAAAATAGAGCACAATCCGTTACAAATTATTTGGTCCAAAATAAAGGATTAAGTGCCGGTAGGTTTACTACCAATTGGTATGGCGAAACCGCTCCAGTAGCTGATAATTCAACTGCCCAAGGTCGTGCTAAAAACCGACGTGTAAACCTTGCTATTGTTCCAAATGATAAGATGAAACAAGAAGCAAAACAACAAGCTGGCGAATAATTCAAAAATTAAATTATAAAAATCCCGTTCCATTATTTGGGCGGGATTTTTTAGTTTTAGACTATCAATGATACATACACAAAAATGGGATGTTATAATAATAGGTGGTGGACTCGCAGGTCTTGTCACAGCCTTACATCTTTCCCAAAATAAAATCAAAGTTTGTTTAATTGAAAAAAATAAATACCCAAACCACAAGGTTTGTGGTGAATATGTAAGTAACGAAATACTGCCCTATCTAAAACTCCTTGGAATCAATCCCTTGTCTGAAGGCGCTAAACAAATTTCAAAATTTCAAATAACCGATACACAGGGCAATCCCATCACAGCACAATTACCTCTTGGCGGCTTTGGCATAAGCCGTTATAGGTTTGACAATCTACTTTATGAAGCGATTCGCGGTAAAGTTGAAATAATTTTTGATACCGTAGAAAAAGTATTTTTTAAGGACAATCTATTCTTGGTTAAAACTCAAAATAAAAAAAGTTTAGAAGGAAATTGTGTAGTTGGAGCATTTGGAAAAAGGTCAAATATTGACTCATTTTTGAACAGAAAATTTATGGGCCAAAACTCACCCTGGCTTGCTGTAAAAGCACATTATGAATATGAGTTCCCGGAAGACACCGTTGCGTTGCACAACTTTAATGGAGGTTATTGCGGTTTGAGCAAAACTGAAACGGGAGCCGTAAATGCCTGTTATTTGGCAACATTCAAATCTTTTAAAAAATATGGAGGTATCGAGGCTTTTCAAAAAAAGGAGCTTTCAAAAAATCCTTTTTTGAATAAATTTTTCAATAACGCAACCCCCCTTTTTAATAAACCATTGACCATTAGTCAAATATCGTTTCAAGAAAAAAACCCAGTGGAAAACCATATATTTATGGTTGGTGACAGTGCAGGGCTCATCCATCCTCTTTGTGGAAATGGTATGGCAATGGCTATAAGAAGCGCACAAATTTTTTCAGAAATATATATTGAAGCCTATCAAAATGAAAAATTGGACAAAAAGACTATGGAGGAAAAATATAAAGCTCAATGGCAGAGCGAATTTGAGGAAAGATTAAAAACGGGAAGATTCATTCAGAAATTATTAATGAATCCTTTTGCATCAAAACTTGGCTTTGCAATGGTAAAGACTTTTCCGTCCTTAGTTCCTATGATTATTGAAAAAACACACGGCAGCCCATCCAAATGATAACCTTCAGCAACAAACATAGATCTGAACAGGAGGAAATAATGGATTCCAAAGATTTTCGAGGAGAAGAGATGAAAAAACTATTGGACGACCTAACAACAGTTAACAAATGGCTTGGCGGAAACAAGATTACAATTGACGGTATCCAAAAACTATTGCAAAATCACTCCAAGGCTGACAAGGTAAGAATTTTGGACATTGGGTGTGGTGATGGGGAATTACTTAGGAAGTGTGCCGATTTTGGCCTACAAAATAATTATAATTTTGAATTTATTGGAATTGATTTTAATGCTAATATTTTAAAATATGCAAAAAAAAGGAGCGAGAACTATCCAAATATAAAATTTCAAAAAGTTGATGTTTTTTTGGAAGAAAATTTAATTCCAAATTGCGATATTGCAGTATGCACTTTGTTTTTGCATCATTTCAATACCGAAGAGATTGAAAATCTATTAAAAAAAATAATCCACAAAGTCAATATTGGAATAGTAATAAATGATCTACATAGAAGCAAACAAGCGTTCACCATTTTTAAAATTGTGAGTGAGTTGTTTTTAAAGACCGTAACCGCACGCCACGACGGATTAATTTCCATTGCGAAAGGTTTTAAAAAGAATGAATTAAAAAAAATATCAAAACAAATCCCAAATCAAAAGAGTGAAATTCAATGGCGCTGGGCTTACCGATACCAATGGATGCTCAAAAAATATTTATGAGTGTAAAGATAACCACGGTGGCAAAACAACTGCCCCAATATAGTAGAAAAACTGAAGAAGTCATACCTTTCGTAAAGCAATGGATGCATGAGCAAGAAAGCCGCTTTCAACGAAAAGTGATTAAGATTTTTGAAGGAGCTGGGGTAGATAAACGATATTCCATTATGGATCCCGTTGAGGTATTTACAAATACAAGTTTTGAAAAACGCAATGCTATTTACGCTCGTGAAATTACAAAGTTGGGCAAATCGTGTCTTCAAAATGCACTTGACAAAGCAAGCTGGAAACCTACTGACATCGATTTTATAATAACCGTTAGTTGCACAGGAATTATGATTCCTTCCGTAGATGCTTATTTGATTAACGAACTGAAGATGAGGCAAGATATTGTGCGCCTTCCCGTAACCGAAATGGGCTGTGCCGCTGGAATTTCGGGAATAATTTATGCCAATAAATTTTTAAAGGCCAATCCTGGCAAACGCGCTGCGGTTATTGCTTTAGAAGCGCCCACGGCTACGTTTCAACTGGAGGATTTTTCAATGGTAAATATTGTTAGTGCCGCAATTTTTGGCGATGGTGCTGCTTGTGTTTTAATGTCTTCGCACAAAGAGGACAATGGTCCTGAAATACTCGCAGAAGAAATGTACCATTTTTATGACGCTACTGATATGATGGGCTTTAAACTTGTAAATACTGGCCTTCAGATGATACTAGACAAAGCTGTTCCAGAAAAAATAGCAGAACATTTTTCAGCAATTGTACATCCCTTTTTAAAGAAAAACAATGTAAAAATCCAAGATATCGATCATCTTATTTTTCATCCGGGAGGAAGAAAAATAATTGAAACAGTAGAAGATTTATTTGGAAGTTTAGGCAAAGACATAGATGATACCAAAGAAGTACTTAAATTGTATGGCAATATGAGCAGCGCAACTGTACTATACGTTTTGGAGCGTTTTATAGACAAAAAGCCCAAAAAGGGCAATTTGGGTTTGATGTTAAGTTTTGGTCCCGGATTTTCGGCCCAACGTGTATTACTGAAGTTTTAACTATGGATAAATTTAAAGATCAATGGGCATTGATACTTGGAGGCAGTAGCGGTTTGGGTCTTGCCACCGCAAAAAAACTTGCTTCAAAGGGAATGAATATTTGTATCGTCCATCGTGATCGCAAAAGTAATTTGAAAGAATTTAAAACAGCAGTAGAGCAGATGGAATCTTGGGGAAATGTAGTAAAAACTTTCAATAAAGATGCTTTGAAAGAAGAAGTTAGAAAAGAAATCATCAGCCAAATTCCAAAACATAGTGTTAAGATTTTACTTCACAGTATTGCAAAGGGCAGTTTAAAAAAGATGAATAGTCCGAAACAAGAATTATTGTCAAAACATGATTTGGATATAACCATTCACGCTATGGCAACAAGCTGGTATGAATGGACCCAAACGTTGATTGCCCATAAAAGTTTTGCAGAAAAAGCACGAAATATCGCTTTTACCAGTGAAGGGAATACAAGAGTTTGGCCAGGCTATGCCGCCGTGTCCGCAGCAAAATCAGTACTGGAGGCTTTAATGCGAAATATGGCCGTTGAATTGGCACCCTTGAAAATTGCAACAAATTGCATTCAAGCAGGAACTACGGAAACACCTTCTTTTTTAGCAATTCCCGGAAGTGAAAAATTATCTGAAATGGCCAAACTTCGAAATCCCCAAAATAGACTTACAAAACCCGAAGACGTAGCAAATGCAGTCTATCTGCTCTGCAAAAAAGAAGCCGATTGGATTAACGGAATAGTATTAAAAGTGGATGGGGGCGAAAGTTTGAGATAAATATAAAATGGATTATCAATACATTATAGACCAGCTTCCATATTCCGAACCTTTTTTGTTTGTAGATGAGCTGCTTTCAGTTTCGGAAGAGCGTATTTCGGGCACTTATATTTTCTAAAAAGATTTGTTTTTTTATGAGGGTCATTTTAAAAACAATCCTATAACCCCGGGCGTAATACTTACGGAATGTATGGCACAGATTGGTCTGGTGTGTTTGGGTGTTTATCTTTTAAAGGGTGATATTTCTTCTGAAAAAATAAATTTTGCTTTAAGCAGCACAGAAATTGATTTTCTACTTCCGGTTTTTCCCGAAGAAAAAGTAAAAGTAGTTTCAGAAAAAATATATTATAGGTTCAATAAATTGAAATGTAAGGTAAAAATGCTAAATGCAAAAGACGAAACAATTGCAAAAGGCACCATAAGTGGAATGATTGTGAATAGAGATTTAAAATGAAGAAACGCGTTGTAATTACGGGACTTGGTGTTGTTTCGCCAAATGGCGTTGGCATTTCAGCTTTTTCTGAGGCCATTAAAAAAGGCGTTTCGGGTATCGCTTTTGTACCTGAATTACGCGACCTCAATTTTTCTTGCCAATTAGGCGCAATCCCGAAAATTTCTGAAGAGAAAAAGCGTGAATATCTTTCGGACCTCCAACTTCGTAATTTCAACAGCAGTGGTATTTTATACGGGGTAATTGCAGGAATGGACGCATTAAAAGATGCAAAAATAACTCCTGCCACAACTGAAGAGGCTCCTCTTTGGGACTTAGGGATTATATTCGGAACTGGTACAAGCGGTGTGGATAAATTTCGCGAAGCCATTTATAAAATTGATGATAAAAATGTGCGTAGATTGGGGAGTACTTCGGTAGCACAAACCATGACGAGTGGTGTAAGCGCCTATCTTGGTGGATTAATTGGTGCGGGAAATATGGTGACTGCAAATTCATCGGCATGTGCAACCGGAACAGAAGCGCTTTTAATGGGCTATGAGCATATTGCCTCTGGAAAGGCTAAGTTCATGCTTTGTGGCAGTACTAGCGATTCTGGACCTTATATCTGGGGCGGCTTTGATGCCATGAAAGTTACTACCTATAAATACAACCATTCGCCAAATGAAGTTGCTGGGCCGATGAGTGCAGATGCGAGCGGTTTTGTGCCTGGCAGTGGGGCAGGGGCCTATTTGCTGGAATCCTTGGAGAGCGCACAACAAAGAGGTGCTACCATTTATGCCGAAATCCTTGGCGGGGCAGTAAACAATGGCGGGCAAAGATGCGGTGGCAGTATGACTGCTCCCAATAGTCTGGCCATTCAAAAATGTATAAAAGATGCCTTGGATAACTCAAATACCGCAGCTTGGGAAATAGATTATATAAATGGTCATCTTACCGCAACTATTAAGGATCCCGATGAAATAGAAAACTGGAGTATTGCATTGAACAGAAAGGGAAATCAGTTTCCTTTTATAAATTCATTGAAAGGAATGGTGGGGCATTGTTTGGCAGCAAGCGGAAGTATAGAAATTGTTTCTGCAATTCTTCAACTTCACGAAGGGTTTGTTTTTCCGAACGTAAATTGTGAAAATCTGCATCCAAAAATAGCTTCTTTGATTTCTTCGGAAAAAATTTCGATGAAAACGCAAAAAACATCGTTACAAACCATTGCCAAAGCCAGCTTTGGTTTTGGTGATGTGAACGCATGTGCTATCTTTAAAAAAATTTAAAGTACATGACTTCGCAAGAAATATACACAAAACTTGAGCCTATCATCAAGACATACTTACCCGAGGATGTATCTGCCAATGAAATAAACCGCAAGAGTGATCTCACACGTGAATTAAACATAAATTCAGCGCATTTGGTTGATATAATTTTGGATATAGAAGACATCTTTAATATTGAGTTTAAAAATGAAGATATGGAACAGCTTCGAAATGTGAATGATGCTATTCTGCTAATTCAAAAAAAGACTTCGTAGTAAATTATCCATACCTATTCTTACTTTTTTGTTAATCGCCCTTAATTAGCTCGTTAAAGAGCGTTAAAGTAATTGCGGAAAGTTTGGTTTTTCAGTATTTTATTGAAAAATAAACTTAAACTATGAAAAAATTAGTCTTTATTCTCTCACTATTAATTAGTTTCACCGTCTTTGCGCAAGATCCGGTTTTTCAAAAATCTAATTTTAAGGCTGAAAAAGAAGCACAGGAAATTACCGATAGTTATGATTTGGAACTTTCTATGACCGAGAAACAGGAGTTGTTGTTTCAGAAAAAAGTTGCGGAATTTTTAATTCGCAGGTATAAAATAGAAGCTGGTCTGTCCGGAAAGGAAAAGCTAGACGTACTCTATAAACTTCAACAAGAGGAAACTGCAGAAATGAATGATATATTGACCCAGCCCCAAATGGATGTTTATAAAAAAATTAAGCCCTCCATTCAGCCTGTTGAAACTGTGGAAAAGAAATAATTATTTATTTTTTTCAATAAAATTTTCACCTTTGGTTGTTCTTTCAATATCAGGTGGAGTATCATTGGATGGACTTTGTTCCAATCCAGCTGAATCTACTTCATAAAACTCCAATAATTCGGTTGAACTTACAATTTGTCGTGTGATTTTTCCTTTTATAGCTATGGGATAATAGAGAGCCTTGTCATTTTTTTGGATTATTTTCAACCAATCATTAGCATCATATTTATTGGTACTTTCGGTATCTAAATCTAGTGCCTTTTTATCAACAAGGTCTGCAACTTTTATATTTAAGGCATCTGCAATTTCAACCCATTGGGTATCAGAAACTTTAGTTTTTGCGATATCTATACCCAAGAAATTTTTATCAAAGCCTTTTAAATAGGCATAGGCACGCTTGCCAACCCGGGTATTGCTACTGTAAATAAGCGTCAATTGTTTCTCATCTCTAGCTATTACTCCCATATCTTTCATTAGTGTGAATTTAATTTCTCTTTTCGTTTTTGAAGCTGAGATCTAAGCTCTGTGATTACCTTTGCAACTGATGCTTCAAATGATGCTGTAGAGGTTTCCGCAAATATGGTAGGGCCTGGCATGCTAAGGCGCACACTACATATTTTTCCAATTTCTGGATTAGATGTATTTTCTTTTTTAAAATAAACATCGGCCCCTACAATTGAATCGTATTTATTTTCAAGTTTGTTTAATTTTTCAGCTACAAAAGCTTCCAATCTTGGGCTCGCTGCCACCTCGTGATACTCGAAATTGATATTCATATTATTCGATTTTGATTATAATTTTAAAGATACAATAGCAAAAAAACCATTCCAAACTTTTAAGGGGATTTTGTGAAATTAATCTTCCTCTACCACAGAGGGATTGGAATCTGGAATTAAAATTGAGGCAACAATCCCCGAGGCAAGCGATACTCCAATTACTCCTAGTGAAAGCCATTCTGGAATTTCAACATTGTGTGAAAGAATCATTTTTACTCCAACAAAAGCAAGTATAACCACCAGACTATAGTTGATATATCTAAATTTGGTAAGCATGCGTGATATTAAAAAATACATGGAGCGCAATCCTAAAATGGCCAAAATATTGGAACTGAAAACTATAAAAGGATCTGCCGTGATTGCAAGTATTGCGGGAATACTATCCAGTGCAAAAAGGATGTCAGTCAACTCAATAATTAATAGTGCAACAAATAGGGGAGTGGCGGCCTTAACTCCCATCCGTTTTATAAAAAATTTGTCTCCGTCCATTTTGTAGCTTACCGGAAAGAGCTTTTTCATGAATCGAAACATTTTCGATTTCTTCGGGTCGAATTCAGACTCTTTATGTGTTAACATCCTAAAAGCAGTGAATAACAAAAAAGCTCCAAATACATAAATTATCCAATCAAACTTATTGATAAGCGCTACACCAAAAAATATCATCAACGCCCTAAAAACAATTGCACCTAATATGCCATAAAATAAAACTTCATGCTGGTATTTCTGCGGAATTGCGAAAGAAGAAAAGATAACGGCAATTACAAAAACATTGTCAATACTCAGGGAAAGCTCTATCAAATAGCCTGTAATATATTTAAGCACCGCAATATCTGGGGCCAAATTGGTAGGGTTTTCTACGAGCCCCTCTTTAAAAAGCCAATAGATAACCCCAGAAAAACCTAGTGCCAATGTTACCCAAACGGTAGTCCAAATAGCAGCTTCCTTAGTTTTGATCACATGTGGAGTTCGGTTAAAAACACCTAAATCCAACGCTAAAAATAAAATGATAAATGCGATAAATATTACCCAGACGATCATTGATTAAAATTTTGAACAAAAATAAGGGCAAATAAATTTGAAAAATGAAATAAAAATGTTAATACTTCCTGAGAGCGTTAAAACTTTTTTAAAAACTTTTTATGCAAAGGGAAAGCTATTACATTTAAAAGAAAAAAATGGAAAAAGCAGTCACAATTAACAAAATAACACCAGTAGATTACCCCATTCTGAACAGCCTAAAAAATAGATGGAGCCCCAGGATGTTTTCAAAGGAACCCCTCACTGAAACAGATGTCAAAAAATTATTGGAAGCAGGCCGTTGGACTCCAAGTTCTTCAAACATTCAGCCGTGGCGGGTAATTTGGGGAATAAAGGGTACAGAAATGTATGATAGGATTTTTAACTGCTTGGATGAATTTAACCAAACGTGGGCCGGCAATGCCCAACTTCTATGGATAAATGCTTTCAAGAAATCGATGGAGAAAAACGATAAGGAAAACTTTCACGCATTGCATGACTTGGGATTATTTATGGGCAATGTAATGCACCAGGCCACCAGCATGGGCATTGCAGTACACCAAATGGCTGGCGTGCAGTTCAAAAAAGCACATGAAGAATTTGAATTTACTGATGATTACCACGTGGCCACTGCTGTAGCCTTTGGGTATTTTGGCGGAAATCCCGATGAATTGCCGGATGATTTGAAAAAACAGGAACTCAAGGAAATGAGACAGCGAAAGGCACAGGAAGATTTTGCCTATAACGGAAATTTTCAGAATAAAAATCAATAAATAAAAAACTATGAGCAAGAAGAAACACGCAGATTTTCAGGATGAATATAGAAAATCCTTGAACTTCGGAAAATTTCAACAAACGGAAAACCTTAAAATTAAAGGAGACGGTAAGCTGAAAGTAGAAAAAGACGCCGAAATGAAATCCAAATCCGAAAAAAAGAAAATTTCAGAAACACTAAAAAAAATAAATTCAGAAGAAGAATAAACAAACTTAAAACAAAAAAATATGAAAATAGGTGTAATAGGAAGTGGAAATATTGGCGGCAATCTTGGTAAACATTGGGCCAAAGCAGGTCATGAAGTACTGTTTACTTCCCGCCATCCCGAACAATTGAACCAATTGGTGCAAGAAGCCGGAGGGACTTCAAAAGCCGTAAGCCTAGATGAGGCTTGGGAAGCCAATGCAGATGTTTATCTCTTGGCAGTGCCATTCAAGGCTATAGATAAACTTTCTGAGCTTTACGCTGGCGAATATGGAAATAAGATAATAATTGATGCTACAAATCCCTATCCTGAACGTGATGGCGAAATGGCCCAAGAAGTTCGGGACAGTAACCGTAATGCTTCCGAATATACCGCAATGAAATTTGGAACCGCCAAAACCGCCAAGGCTTTTAATACCATTTATGCCGAACATTTAAAAGATCGGGCTTTTCTTAATACGGACAAACTGGCAATTCCCTTTGCGGCCCAGGATGAGGAGAGCAAGAAAATTACGCAACAACTTATCGAGGATATTGGTTTTGATGCTGTATATGTGGGCGGATTGGAAGACACAAAAATTATGGATCCCGAGCAGAAAATCTATGGAAAATCAACAAATAGAGCACATTTAGAGGAAATGATACGAAAGTAGCATGATCCATATATTAATAAGGTTTCGTTTTCTGATATCGCAATTAATTTTATCTTCGGAAAACGAAATTTTTTTTATGAACACAACTTATGGCAACCCAAGAAGACAATAAGAGCAAAGAGCAGCAAGACATTGATAAGGAATTGGAGAATTCAAAAGCTTCTGAGGCAGACACTGCAAAATCGCACGGAGAGATTTTGAAACAACAGATTATTGAGGGGCAGGAAACCTATGATAAAAGCCCCGTGAGTATTTTGTTGAGTTCCTTAACTGCCGGACTGGAAATAGGTTTCAGCTATTTGTTAATCTGTACTTTGTTTTTCTTTTTGGAAGGAAAAATTTCTGAAGACAGCATCATTAAAAGTCTTTCCCTGGTATATCCCATAGGTTTTATTATGATCATTCTTGGGCAATCCATTCTTTTTACGGAACAAACCTCCCTATTGACTTTGCCATTTCTCAATAAAAAAAGAAGTCTTGGAAGCTTAATGCGCCTTTGGGGACTGGTTATTTTAGGAAACCTAATCGGTGGATATTTGATAGCATTTCTATTGGTTTGGATAGGTCCACAATTAAATATTTTTAATCTTGAAACCATAGAAAAAATTGCAGTCCACGTTACCGATTATCACAGCAGTGTTATTTTCATAAGTTCAATACTTGCAGGTTGGTTAATGGGGCTGTTATCCTGGTTGGTCGCTGCCTCCAAGGATACTTTAAGCCGTATATTGATTATTTACATAATTACGGCAGTACTAGCATTTACAGGCTTACACCATAGCATAGTAGGAAATGTGGAAGTCTTCGCCGGACTTATAAGCTCTCCTAAAATAGTATTTGTGGAATACCTCTCCTTTATTGCATTGGCTCTTTTCGGCAATGCCCTGGGAGGCGCCTTCTTTGTTGCGCTTCTAAAATACCGTGCGTTCGTTTATGATGTTAAAGGTTAGCAATAATTCTTCTGAACAATATTTAAAATTAAAAATCCCTCGGAAGAGGGATTTTTTGATATTTTAATTTAGCGATCAGAAACAATAATTAACCTGGGTTAATATTAGCGCCCGGTTTTGGTTTAACCTTTGGTTTCGGTTTGGGCTTAGCGGCCTGGGTTTTCTTCTTGGGCTTGTTGCCGTCATCTTTGGGCGGCTTATCTGTTGGTGTTGGCATAATGAAACAGTTTTAGTTAGACAATACATAAATATAATCATTTAACGGATACCCTTTTAATTTTTCAGCCTTAAATCCGAGAAACTTTTTGAATTTAAGTAACTTAGCAGGACTAACCAGATTGTATGAAATTAAAGTCCTTTTTTAAGCAGTGCCATGAAAAGGAAGTTTTTAAAATGCTGTCCATCTATATTGTATCTTCTTGGGTAATCTTGCAGGTACTTTCCATAACATGGCAACCTTTGGGACTTCCACAAAAGTCTGTTGCATTCTTGATTATCGTATTGTTGCTTTGTTTTCCACTCTATATTTTTTTTCTATGGAAATTTCGCGTAGCGCCACTGCATAAAACTGAAACAGAAATTGATGAAAGGGAAAGAAAAAAAAGAACCACTTTTCAAAAAATGTATTTCTCTGCCTTAGGTATCATAACCTCTCTATGCGTTATTGCAGTTTTTTTGATAGTTAATAGGAATTTTTCGCAGTCAAGCACTGATACTTTTCCCAAAGTAATTAAAAGCGATAAGATTGCGGTACTCAAGTTTGGAAACAATACTGGAGATCCTAAGTATGATATTGTAAGTAAAATGGCCTCAGACTGGATTACCCATGGAATCACCGAAAACGACGTAGCGCAAGTAATTACCCAAGATCAAATTAACGAATACAGAAGTATTTTAAAGGGAAGAAACATCGAAGAGGATGAGCGCACTATTGTAAAGGAATACTTGAAACCCAGTAAAATTATTTCGGGAAATTTCTACCTAAAAAATGGAAACCTATTATTTCAGGGAATGCTCACCGACGGAAAGACCAACAAGACCAATATTTCCTTTAAACCCACAGAATGTGCTGCTGAGAACCCATTAAATTGCATTGAAGAACTAAATGAATCCATCACTGGTTACTTTATCACGGAAGACCAAAAAAAATTAATGCTTCAGGAAACTCCTCCCAAATATGAGGCCTATAAATATTTATTGGAAGCAAAATACAGCAACGATAATGAAGCATATATTGAATTATTGAACAAATCCATTGCCGCAGATTCCACCTATTTTGAGCCAAAGGTGTTGCGCGTTGCCCATTATTACAACCTTGGTGAATTCAAAACTGCTGATTCTTTATTAAAACAAATAAAACCAGATTCCTATAGAAACAAAAGACAGTTGAATCTTCTGAATATGTATAAAGCTTTACTAAAAGGAGAAAACAGAACCGTTTATAAAACCATTTTAAAGGAATATGAAATAGCGCCATTTGATTTGCAAACCAACAAAACAGCAATGGTTGTGGCCCTACAGTATGTGAACCGCCCGGAAGATGTGGAGGCCATTTACAAAACGGTGGCAATGGACAGTATGAACCTTCAAAACTGTTCAGACTGCACCATTCGTATTTACGTAAAAGCCTATGCCGATATTGAATTGGGCAAATACAATTCAGCCATACAACTTATGGAAAACACTCAAAAAGAAGTGGAAGCAACACTGCTTAACAGACCCTTGACTATAGCTTATATAAGAGCGGGAAAAGGGGAGGAGTTGGACCAATTTCTGCGAAAGATTGCTATTATTGCGGCGCCCGCCGAAGTCCAAGAGCTTTATCTGCAAGCTGGAAAGGAATATTTGCTGAAAGGACAAAAGGAGAAAGCCAATGAATATTTAAACAAAGTAATAAATGCCGAAAAGGGAACAGCAGCCCCAAAAATACTGGCGGATGCTTTTTTTTATAAAGAAGAATATCAAAAAGCACAGCATATTTTAAAAGATGTGTATGGTCAAGAACCTAAAAATACTGATGTTTTGGTGAAATTGGCCATTAGCAACCAAAAACTTGAAAAAGTAGCTGATGCTGAAAAAAATCTACGCACCTTGGAAGGCTTACGGGCAGACCACCAATTTGGGGAAATAGATTACGCAATTGCTCAATATAACGCTGCAATCAACAACGAACCCGAGCTGTACAAGCATTTGCTAAAAGCCGTCGCCAATGGACATCTATACCATTGGAAATTCTTTAAAAACGACCCCCAATTCAAAAAGTATAACAAAACAAAAGCGTTTGAGGAGGTTATGAACTTCTGGAAATAATCCTTCCAAGCTTTTAAAAATCTATCAAAATGGCAAAACTCAAAAACGCTCATGCACTAGTGATTGGGGTAGGAAGTGCCGATTTACCTGAAACTGTAACCGATGCCAAGGCATTATACAAAATATTGGGTGACAAAAAACACGGTAGTTATTACAAGAAAAACATAAAAATACTTACAGGAAGGAAAGCCACGCGCCTAGGCATTCTCAAAGCATTTGATGATTTGTTGGATCGTACCGATGAAGATTCATCAGTTTTGCTCTATTACTCCGGTCATGGTGGAATGTATAGCGACAATACCTTTATAAAGGATGAAGCCAAAAAGAAACAAGAGTCAGAGAATCAAAAATACTTTCATTTATGCCCAAATGACTACGATCCGAACAATTACGAGAGCACTTGGATTAAAGCTGAAGAGATAAAATACAAGATTTCACAATTGAAATCCAGAAGACTGATTTTCTTTTTGGACTGCTGCCACGCCGCAGGAATGACGGCAGGAGTAACAGGTTTAAATTCGCAGCCACGGCATACCAATGCCGACGGACTTGCCCAAAATCTTGACGACGGACGGGGAATGACCATAGTTTCAGCCTGTCGCGCGGAACAGTTGAGCGTAATTTTGGAAGGGGATGAAAACAGCTTATTTACCAAATGTTTAATAGAAGTATTACGTGGGGATTCAAAATATGACCCAAGTGACCCGTTGGTGCGCATTTTTGAGGTAGTGCAATACATCTTCAAAAAGGTTCCGGAGATATATCCGGACCAAAATCCATATGCAAATCTGCAAATATTTGAGGATTTTGTGGTGAGTTTTGCTACAAATTTAATCGATGAAAACACTGATGAAGCTGAAATAGAAACTTTAGTAGAAGCAGACAATACACCTAAAAAAGAACCAGTTACAAAATTTAGAGAAACTGAGAATAGTAATAGTGCTATACTTTTTGTGCATGGTTTTTCAGGAGATGCAGAAAACACCTTTTTCGAAGCGCCAAAACTGCTGATGGCCAATGAGCAAATGGACGGTTGGGATATGTTCCCATTAGGGTATAGCGGGAATGTAGTTCCTGAAATGGGGAAAAATATTTGGGCCTGCGCGAGCGACATAAAGCGTAATTCTGACTTTTTGAATACCTCAATCAGAAATAAGTTTTCAAAGTATAAGCGCATCGCCATAGTTGCCCACGATTTGGGGGGAATTGTGGCCCAACAGGCTATTTTGCAGCTCGATAAAGTAGATTTGGATAGAATTAGTCACGTGCTGTTTTTTGGAACGCCCAGCTATGGATTGCCGGAAATTCAGTTAAAAAACTTTTTCACCTACGGAAATGACGAAAAGGAACTCATGGAAGGAAGTCCCTATATGCGGAAGCTTCGGAATAATTGGGATGAAAAGTTTCAAAATAAATATCCTTTTGTTTTTAAGACTATTGCTGCCACCGAAGATGAATATGTGCCGATTTCCTCAAGTATAGAGCCCTTTCCTAAAGAATATCAAGAGATAATAGAGGCAGATCATTTTTCGTTGGTACAGATAGATGATGTAAATGACGACAGTTATCAATTGCTATTGAATACCTTGATGAACAAGAGTTTCCTAAATACGTTTTCAAATAAGGAAGAGGTGAATATTGCACTGGGCGAATATAATGCTGTGATAAATTCGTTGTTACCCAAGTTGAAAACCCTTGACAGCAAAGGCCTGGAGCGGTTGATGTACGCTTTGGAAGGCGCCGGAAGAGAGGACGAGGCCATGAAAATTCTGGTAGAGCACCCAATGGCGAAAGATAATTCCAAGTTGTTGGGTATTTTAGGAGAACGCTACAAACGCCAATATCTCAATAGTTTTAATGCTGAGGATTTAAAAAGGGCCCTAAAGTATTATGCTGAAGCCCTAAAAGTTGCCGAAGAAAAGCAAGACCACAACCAGATATATTATCACGCCATCAATCTGGCGTTTTTAAATTTGTTACAGGAAGATAAACCAGCAATGACGGTGTATGCCGAACGCGCATTTAAAGCAACGGAAAAAGATCCGTTCCCAAGTCTGTGGAAAATGGCGACACTTGGGGAGGCATTTCTGTATAAAGGTGATTTTGAAAAATCTAAGGAATATTATGCAAAGGCTGCTTCGATGGCAGGCTTGCGCGAAAAGATTTCGATACATACCAATGCATACAATGCCTATATAAGCCTGATGCAAACGGATAATCCTGAAGATTCGTTTATTAAATTTCTAAAACTTCAATTTTTAACGTAGATTCAATTTAAGGTAGGGTATAACAATTGGTATTCTGTTCATTACATATTACTAAGGATTTGGAGGGTATGCAAATATTCCATTTTACATAATATAAATTATAGTTCAAATGATATTTGTATAAAATTGCGTATGTCTGTCTAATTTATATATAATCGGTTCTAGAGCTTTAGCTATAATGCAATCCCTATTATTAGCTTATAATTTTTTTTGAAAAATATTCCAGAAAGTGTTTTAATATTCCTCTATTATTGATTGTCTATAATTTTCATATTCACAAATTTGTCAAGAATGTTTTTAAATATGCAATCTATGAATACCTTAAAAAATGGAATAAATGAAAATTAATTTTAGGTTTTGAATGATATGTCCTGAAGGTTTATCCAAAAATTTAGACTAAATTACTGTGAGTATACGTGGCTTTCATAGGAAGTATCTATGGCTTTGGTATCGCTTTTATACGGGTGATCCTAGGGTTTGTTATCGGTTATCCGTTCTCGATTATCGGTTGTTGGTTTTCGGTTCAATGCTTAGAATATGGCTATGCATTCCATTAGGCTGGAAGCTTTTTTGGTTTCCATTTTTAAAACCCATCGATCACCACAATCAAGGACGTCTGAGCGACCTAGAGACTGACTGAAGCAACCTAAATTTTTTACATACATACCTTATAATGTACGTATCACTTCCTTCAAAACCGAATCAATTCCCATAAAGAAATCATGCTGTTGTTGATTTATAATTATATCAGGCTGTAGTGCAGTATTTTCTTGAGGTGATAAACGAAACAACCGCTTGGAATATGTAATAACTAATTTTGAATTAGGCAGCGTAAAACTATCCATATCCTGATATCCATTTGGGTTGGAACCCGTGGGCTGCCCAACAATTTTTGCATTTAACAATTGCTTAAATAGCGCTGCATTACTTGTTGCTGCAGAAAAGGTTTTATTACTCGTTAATACGAACACGCCATTTTTCCAATCTATACAATCAGCCAGATTTAGCGCATACGCCAGAACGGTACCCACATATAAATCTCCGCCTCCATTATCACGCATATCAATAATTACCTGTTTAATCTGTTTTTCTTGAATCTCAGATACTAATTGCGCACCAAAAACTTGCATCTCTTCAAAGGATGGATAACCGGCAAAATTTATATATATCGCTTTTGTGCCTGAAATAGAGGTATACCACAAATTAGGATTATCAATAGTAGGTTTTTTTATTTCAGGTATAGTTAAATCTAATTTGGAAACCTCACTTCCCTCCCACTGTTCATTAGTAATCGCTTCCAAATCCGCAGTCAGTAACTTTTTATTATTATCTCGAAAACTAAATTTAGCGTTACCCCTAGAATCAATCAAATTGAGATGGAAGAGTAATTCTGCAGTGGTCAAATAACTACCCGTTCTTTCCTTTAAGGAATATTCATTTTCCACAAATTGGGCTATCCCTGAAACTTTTTTCGCCACGGTATCAATAGAAATACCATTAATTGATTCCAAAGCTGTTTTGAGAATCTGTTCATTTTCCTTCAAGGTTTTTGTTACGTACCATTGTCCTTCAATAAATTCAATTTCGAATGGAAATCGATGTGTAGTGATATTTCTTAGTGATACAGCTGTATGGCCATCATTTATTCGTCTTGTTAAGCGCATTAATTTTAAAATAATGTCAAAATCGTTCAACGAGTCAACATTGTCATAAATCTTGCTCCATTCACTTAAAAACGCATCTTTGGATACCGAATGGTACAGGTCTATGTGTTTTTGCTCCAAAGATTCCTTATAGATTTTTAAATCTTCTTTCCAGTCAATTTTGTTAGCCGTCTGTGCAAGTAAGACTTGAAACGCCGAAACGATAAAAATTAATACAGGAATAATTATTTTTTGAAATGAATTCATAGTACTATTTATTTTCTATTATATTTTATATATCGTAAGCCGTAAAACCATATGGTTAACACTGATGAAATAAACATATATCTTATTTTTCAATATTTTAGAACGAGTACCCTATGGAAAATTCCCCATAAAATGGATCAATAAAATCATAATCCCTCCTAAAATCCCTAATCATTTCATTGACATCATGGGTGTTTGGCTTGCTGTTCCAATCTTCATTTGAAAAACCATATCCAAGTGCAAAGGTCAAGGTAAAACCACTTTTCCAAACCCATTTTCTTCCTGCATTTATACCAAAGCTCACATCGGGCATAGTAAATTCAAAATTCGTTTCATTGATTTTACCTTCCCCGTTAAATTGTCTGTATCTGCCATAAGCTCCAGCAAAATACGAATTCATTTGCTTATTGAAATGGTAACGATAGTTCAGTATAAAAGAATACCCACTGGATTCTATTCGTGCCTCGGTGTAGGTTTTGGGAATTGCTTCATAATCAAATCGCGCTACAAAGCCGTGCTTTTTTTGATACAAGAATTCATAATTCACAGAATAAATACCAAATACCACTGCTACAGGACAAGCACTTATGGCGTGTTTAAATTCGGAAGGTGTCTTTAGCTTTAAGTCTTCTTTCTCTTGTGCATACGTAAATGTTGAAAATACTATTACAAATACATAAAGAATAACATTAGGTGTTGTTTTCATTATTGGTGTTTAATAATTGATATTAGATAATTTTATGGTACAAAGATCTAATTCATTATAAGGTCAATCGTCCTGAATTATGATTTCAAACCTTTTAATTTGACCTAAGGGAAGTATGAAGTGTAAAGAGTAGTTAAGAATGAACAAAAAAAGCTTAACATCTTAGGGTTAAGTCTAGTTGAGCGTTGCGTTTTTTGCTTTTAGCGCAACGCTTCTGGATATACTGTTGGTTTATCTAGGTGTTGTTTTACCTTTTCAGTGCTGTCTTCCAACAACATTTTTTAGGTTTTACAAAATACAAGGTGACGTAGTTATTTTTCAACTATCAAGTTTTCTAAATACCTAAGCGAAGAAGCAATTAAGTTATTCCGTTTTTTTGCCTTGTCTTGGTAAATATCCAAAGTATTTCTATCTAATTTTCGACCCGCCACAAAAACATATATTGGTTTTTGAAGGGTTGATAACGTAATTAACGGATTTTCATCAACTAACAATAAATTAGCCATTTTACCAACTTCTATAGTGCCAAGCGAATTCATAATGGCGTGTGTTTTGGAAGCATTTACGGTGGCGGTCTTCAAAACTTCATAATTGGAAAGGCCAGCTTCTTTGTAAAAATTCAATTCGGTATGCATTGAAAATCCAGGAAGAGTAACACCAATTCCAGCATCTGTTCCGCAAATAATATTTACTCCTGATTCATTCAGTTTTTTTACTATGGTAAGATGAAAATCATGTTGCTTTTTAATTCTACTGACTGTTGTTGAATCATTTTGCTTGGCAGTTAACCAACGGTTGAATTGATTTTTACTATCTACTCTTTTCACGAGAGGATTCATATAATCCAACTGTTCTGAATCCAGCATAGAATCATTGTTCATCATTTGATAGATATTATTGAATACCGTTAAAGTAGGACAATAGCTTGGGTGTTTTGATTGGGAAATTAAACCGATGATTGTTTGCATTTTAAGCGTATCCAAATCATACTGTAATGGTTGCTGTACAATTTCTTCGGCATGTTCAATAGACTTGATTTGAGGATTCAAATGGTCTGAAAACTGCACTTTTTTAGAAGGATGGGCAACAATATCCAATTCAGAAATTTTTGCTTGTTCAATAACTGCATTAAAGATAGGCTTATCCAATCCATCATAAATTTTTATGAAGTCGTAACCTCTGTCTTTATATGAAACCACCTTTTCCTTCGCTTCTTCAGGGCTAAATAAATTCAAATTATCGTCACCAATAAATTCCGGTCCTGTTAGTTTTGGCCCTGTAGTAAATAAGATGGGTGAAATTATCCTATCATTTAATATATCTTCCTTAATTATTAAGTGCATTGGCATACCCCATACATTTCTTATAGCGGTAACACCGTTTGCAAGGTACAGGCCCAGTTCATATCTATCCCACAGATGCACGTGCATATCGATTAAACCCGGGGTTAAGTACTTGTTTTTGGCATCTATAATTTCAATTCCATGGACATTTATGGTATCTGCTATCTGCTGTATAATTCCTTCCTTTATGAATACCATTTTATTGACCAAAACAGTGTCTTGATTCATTGGAATGATGTTGACATTGGTAATTAGGTAAGATTGATTGGATAGTGAGTCTTTTTTATTAATCTTTAAATAATTAGTCTCCAACGAATCAATCCAGAGGATAATGGTTCCCGTTAGAATAATGATTCCAAAAAGGACAAATCCAATTTTTAAAAGTCGTTTTAGAATTTTCATTTATTTAAGTTTGGTTATTCCTAAGCTGTTGTGGCTACCCAGGCCTATTCTTTATTTAAAATTTTTAGTTTCTTCAATATAAAAAACTTTCCAATGATGTTTACCATAAGATGGCGCATACCAACCTGAATTTTTGAATTACTTTCATAACTGTTCGTTTTTAGATTACTAATTATGCTGCAAAGATTTATAAGAGAAATAAGCCAATCGTCCTGAATTATAATCTGAAACGAATTGATGGAAATTTGCTACGAATTGGCTTTTAACCAAGCCCTGGGGGTAAGGCCTTCCGTTTTTTTAAAATAGGTGTTAAATACACTCTTTGAATTGAATCCGCTATCATAAGCTAACCCAAGAATTGTTAAGTGCGAATTTTTAGGGTCTAAGGCTATTGTTTTAAAATGCTTTAAACGATAGGAATTAACATACTGATTAAAATTCATGCCAATTACTTCATTTATTAAAAAGGAAACTTTATTGGTTGAAATTTCTAGTATTTCTGAAATTGTATTTAATGATAAAGAAGCATCAAGATAAGGTTTCTCTTCATTAAAATAAGCAATTAATTTGGTTTGTAATTCCTTTTGTTCTTCCTCTAATAAAAGCGGTTTGGTGGTTTCTACAGTTTTGTGATCATCAACTATTTCATCAATTGAAAAATTACTTGTATGTAACTTGTAAAAATCGTTAAACGCTCTCAAGGGTTTCAACAAAGGTTCTTGTTTGTAATTGAGAATTTGTCCGCGCTTTTGTGCTACAAATTGTTTCAGTAATTCATAAGCTTCCTTTGTGTAATTTGTGTTGGCAAGAATAAAGAGCTCAAACAAGGTCAGTTGGTCCCTTTTTAAATGATTGGAAAGAAAGCGGGATAAAACCTCTTTCGGCAAGGATTTTCTATTTTCATTTACAGCTTCATGTAACAATTGTATCTTTTCCCACAAAGGATTGGATTGAAATTCATTTTCCAATTGTTCCCTTTTATTAAGTGCAATTAAACAAACCGCTTTTTTATGATAGGCCAAATCAAAATCAGGACGTAGCTGAATAGCCTTGGTGATATGGGTTAAGGCAATATCAAAATCCCCTTTATAGTAATAAATATTTGCGAAAATGTATTGGTTGTTTGCTGAAAGCGGATCTATCTCCAACAATTTTTTTCCATAAAATATAGCTTCATTAAAATAGCCATGCGCCATAAATAACTTCACCATAACATCCAGCGCATCGGTATGATTGGGATTTATGGCAAGAACATCTCTTAGGTAATGATAAGTAGATGTAAAGTCCCATTCTCTCCAAAAACATTTATTTACATAACACATGGAGTGTTCGGGTAAATGGGTATCAATTTCTTTGGCTTTCATTAAGTTGAGAAAAGCTTTTTCAGTTCCTTCCTCTTTACCCATATACCCCCAAGTGGTTAACAACTCATAGCATTGCACATTGCCATAATATGCCTTTGCATAATTAACATCCCGTGAAATTGCTTCATTATAAAATTGGATAGCCTTTTTTAAGGCATCTGGTGTCCATTGTAATTGATTAAAGCGTCCTTTTAAAAATAATTGATAGGCATCAATACTCTTAGTGGGTTGCTCAATTAAATGGTCTTTTACTTCAAAATGCCCAAAATTATTTCTGATTTCATCCGCTATGGCAAGACTGATCTCATCCTCTAAATCGAATATATCAATCAATTTCCTGTCAAACCTTTTGGACCAATAATGGGTTCCATCCGTAACATCTATTAATTGTGCTGTTATTCTAACCCGCTCTTGTGATTTTTTTATGCTGCCTTCAAGAATTGTATTTACGTTTAATTGTTTACCAATTTCCCTAATATCAATATCTCTTCCTTTAAAAGCAAAAGATGAAGTTCTTGCAATAACCTTAATTTGGTTAACTGCTGTTAGTGCATTTATGATTTCCTCTGTAATTCCATCGCAAAAGTAGTCGTTGTCAATATCATTGCTCATATTGACGAATGGTAGTACTGCAATAGACTTTTGGTTGATAAATCTTAATTTTTATTGAACAAACCTAGAAAAAAATAAAAATATAAAAAAGCAAAGGAAATCAACTTAAGTCCTTTTATAAAACTAGAATTATAGTTTTTAAAACAAAAAAAAAAGGCTTTTTTTAAATATTCGCTGTTCACACAGCTTGCCCTTTATGAGACTTTCTTCTTCTTTTTATAATTGCGTCCATACCACAGTAAAACTCCCGTGACTGGAAGACTTGCTATAAGCAGGCTCGCCAAAAAAGCAATTATTTTACTGGCAATTCCGCCAATGGCGCCAATGTGGATGTCGTAGTTCATCCGCAAAATTTTATCGGCGACCTTTGCATCCTTGTATTTTCCATAGATACCTGGGGTTTCAATTTCTTCCAAAGTGTTTTGGTCAAAAAAGCGATAATCGTTATCATAATACAAACCCTCGCTGTTTGATACTTCCACATAAATACTTTCATCGGGGGTATTTGGGTAATGTAGCTCATAAGCTGTAGCATTTGGTGATTCCTTTTGAAGTTTTACAATCAAATAATCCATAGGCGCAATGCTATCATTATTGATTCCAGCGCTTAAGTTTTCAGGAATGATAAATTGCGCTTCCTTTTCCCCTCCAACCGATTTATAGACTACATATTTCAACCAATTGTAGGACATTATCGAGCCTGTAAATGCGAGGATTAATGCAAGTGAACACACGTAAAATCCAATTATGGAGTGTAAATCGAAATTCTTGCGTTTCCATTTGGTGGTTTTCTTCCAGTCGAATTTTAAACGTTGTTTTAAATTTTTGCGCTTTTTAGGCAGCCATAAAATAAAACCCGAAATAATGATCACAATAAAAATCAGAATCGAAGCCCCCACTACCTGCTCCCCTATATTTTTAGGAAGCCAAAGTCGCATATGCCCTTTTAGCATAAAGGGAAAGAATCCGGAGAGGTGATCGTCAACCTGGATAACCTTGCCAGAATATGGGTTTAGAAATACACTTTGGTAAAATTCGGGTTCCGCGTCATAAAAAATAACCTCTATGGCATCATCGGCCTTTTTAAAAAGGGTGCCATGTATTGTTTGCTGGGGAAAAACGGCGGTTGCAATATCTTTTGCTTCCGTTGGCGTTAAGATGGCTGTTTGTTGGGGTTCTACTTTTTTATAATCGTCGTAAAGGCTTTCTATTTCTTCTCGAAACGCCCAACAGCAACCCGTAATAGCTACCACAAAAATTACTAGGCCCGTAGTCAGGCCAAGTATTTTATGCAGTTGGAATATGAATTTTTTAAAAGACATGGAAGTGATTTTAAAAAGGACAGTCCAATATTATAACGGGCTGCCCTTTTACTTGCTAATTAAAACGAATAGGAAATATTGGCCAGCAGTGCCCTCGGCATCTGTGGATTTATGGTTGACCAGCCCTTATAATATTCCTCGTTAAGGGCATTGTTTAATTTTAAACCTATTCTGTATTTTTTCGCCTGATAAAAAACGGAAGCGTTTACTACGGTATACCTTGGAAGTATAAATTCTCCGGTAGATTCATAATTTATGGCAAAACTTTCACTGGCACCATTAATGCCTGCCCCTAGACCGAAGCCATTGAGCGTTCCTGTTTGGATTTCATAGCTTGCCCAAAAATTATAAAGGGTTTCCGGGCCAGCTTCCAGCGGACGTCTATTTAGGATTTCGGTATTGTCAGATTTGGTTGTTTCGCTATTGTTATTACTGTAACCTGCACGAATGTTTAAGCCAGGAATGGGGTTGGCGTTTATTTCAATCTCAAAACCTTTGCTTACCACTTCCCCACCCTGTATTTTATTGAATGGCGATGACGGATCGGTAATAACGCGGTCCTTCACTTTTATATCGTAATAACTTGCCGTAACATTTAATCGATTGTTGAAAAGGTTTGTTTTTATTCCATACTCCAATTGATTGGCCTGTTCGGGATCAAAAGTCTTTAGGGTTTGCGGGCCATCCTCTGGGTTTCCAACCAATTGGGGTGCCACGTTGGTAAAGCCGTTTTGGTAGTTTGCAAAGAGGGAAAGCTTATCGGCTATTGGCTGGTATAATAATCCAAATTTTGGGGATAGGGTTGTTTGGTCGTAATCGTCTTCGGTAGATGTTAAGTCACCTTCGTTGTCAAATCGGTCCAAACGCAAACTTACCATAGCGGAAAGTTGATCAGTAATATTTAATACATCTGAAGCATACACACTATAAATATGGTATTTGGATTTGTTGTTTCCTACTGCCTGCGAAGCCAAAACCGCGTCAACACCCGCCGTGGAGAGCGGGTATAGATCCGTTTCAACCTCCTGTGTAAATGGATTGTCCCCGTTGGCCCCTCCTTCAGGAGTAATATTTCCATAGAAAGCATAGCCCGTTCCATTATCCGTTTGGGTGGCATTAAAATAATCCAAGCCGATTACCACTCTATTTCGAAGCGAGGCAATCTTAAAATCGCCTATAAAGTTTTGTTGGATATCGGTAGTTTGTGTATTCGCGTTCTGTTTATTGATAAAGCGGGAAAACGTATTATTGCCCAAAAGACCATAATCAAACAGATAGGAATAATATCCCGTTGTGGAAGTAGTGCTTTTTGAAAGTAGCGTTTGCGATTGCCAAGTATCAGACAGCTTGTAATCCATTTCAATGCGGTAATTCTGGTTCGGGTTTTTAAGGGTTAAGTCGTTGCTGGTAAAGGACAGTTTATTGTTATAGCCCAGCTCTTCTAAATTACTTGCTTCGGTGGGCGCACTTCTGTTTAGGAACAAAAACATGGGGTTGGTCTGTTCAGCCTGCGTAATTTCAGCATATAGCGAAAAGGAAAGCCTGTTGTTTACCTTATAGGATAGTGAGGGTGCTACAAAAAAGGATTTTCTAAAACCTGCATCCTGAAAACTTTGTTCGGTAGTATAGGCCGTATTTATTCTGAAATATAGATTGTCTTCCTTACTTATGGCAGTATTGAAATCGCCTATAATTTGGTTTAAGCCATAAGTTCCTGAGGTAAACGACAGCTCCCCTCCTGTTCCCACATAGGGTTTTTTGGTTACTATATTTATGAGTCCGCCATAAGAGCTTACCGCATTGCCGAACAAGGTTGCAGAAGGACCTTTTAGCACTTCGATGCGCTCCACGTTTGCAGGATTGATGGTTCCATTGGTCAGGCCGGGCAATCCATTTACCAATTGCGGCTGCACCGAAAACCCACGTAGCGAATAATATCCTGCCCCATCTCCCCCACGGCCAGTGGATGGCCAGAGCTGTTCCACGCCAGTGGCATTTTTAAGTGCATCGTCAAAATTTGTAATTACCTGCGATTCTAAAAGCTCGGTGGTTATGGTGCTATACACTTGGGTATTTTCTATATCCTTTAAGGGAAGTTTGGCCACATATGCCGTTTGTTTTCTTGAGAATTTATTGGTGCGCTCCCCTTCTATGACCACCTCATTAAGAATTTCGTTTCCTTCGTACAAGGTTATGGTATTTAGTTCCAGATTTTGGTTGGCTTCAACCGAAAAATTAATTTCCCTTGTTTTAAATCCCAAATAGGAAACGGAAAGTATGTAACTGCCGCTCGTTAGATTTTCAATTCTGAAAGTTCCGTTTTCATTGGATTGGGTTCCTTTAGTGCCATTTTTGATAAACACATTTACTCCCGAGAGTGGGTTTTGATTATTATCTTTTACAGTGCCGGAAACGGATGCATTTTGTGCGAAAGTGTAAGTTGTGATGAGAAATGTAAGGAGGGTGATTAGTTGGCTTTTCATTGTTCTTTATTTAGACTAGATATAAATAATAATTTTCGGCAAATATATTTGTCAAAAGCTGTATACGCAAATTATTTATAATAATTCTAAATAATAATTTTTAACGTGCTGATTTACTGATGGAATTAGTTTATAGGTTGACAGCATATTCCATTGCATTAAAGGCATTGTTGGAAAAATCTGTGGGAAGTAAAATATTTTTCGATTTCAGGAATATTAAATTAGCAGGTTTTGGCTATTGGATCCTCAACTGGCGGAAATCATACGTTCTTAATGCTTTCGCAACCATCACAATTCACCATCAATCGGTCCCGTAAAGTTATAGAGAACAAATAATGCCTAAAATGACCTTTATCAGTTAGTTAAACAATTTTATATAAAAAAGAAATTGAAACTCTGCCTTCGAAAAGAAGCCTGCCCTGAACAGAATGTTATGAATAGCCTGTCATTAGTAGTGAACGAAGGAGGAGCGACTGAAGCAATCTGTTTAATATTCTAATTGCTAATTTTTTTATTTTTTAAAACCGTATCGGCAAGGTATTCATTCCGCGATGGGACTCTGCCCAAAACTTCAAAATTGATCAGGTTAAATAGGGCAATTGTCGTATTGTGAAAAAACAGTACTTCTTCCATTTTTGTGAATAATTATTCCATTTATGAAAACACTCTCCAAACTTGTAACCCTAGCGTCCTTATTTACAACACTCACTGCCGTTGCGCAACACAGTCCCCTAAAAAGAGATTTTGAAGTACCCAAAGGCAATGTTACCTCCATTGAGGAGCACCAATTCAAGAAAGACCTAAATATAAAGGACCGTATCGCCATGAGCGAAAATCCGGCTATTACGCGCTATGCCTTCAATAATGATGGCTATGTGACCCTTTTTGAAAACCCAAAATATCACAGTACCACCTTTAACTATAATCCCGATTATACCCAATACACCAGCAATAAAAAAAATCTTTTTGAAAAAGGCAAAGCAGACACCCAGGCCACACTAAACCTGTTTTGGCTTCATGGCAATCTGTATGCGGGCTTCCACAGCGAATTTGAGACCGATGCCAAAGGCGATACCATAGTAGCACGCTCTGTAAAAAAAGACTACGAATTTACTTGGAAAATAAGACCTTATGGCGATGGCTATGCGCGGCACGATGGTTTTAGGGAAACCTTTTACAACGCCAAAGGACAAAAAATCTATATAGCCTCTGGAGGTGGGCATAACTTCACGATGTACAATGAAGATAATCTTCCAGGGATAGAAGTAGATTATTCCTATACCCTGTTAAACTACTACGATGCCTATATGTATGAATTTGACAAACAAGGCAACTGGACCAAACGCATTCGATTGCGACTGGACAAGGCACCCTGGAGCGATAAAAAATGGCATGTACACGAGATTACTTACCGTGGGTTGGGATATGACGGTAAAAAAGCCGTGATAGCAGCCACAGATACTGAGGCAGATATTACCAAATATGAGGAGCAGGCCAAGGCATTACCACAGCTTACGATTGATCCATTGAAAGAGATAAACTCCAAAAAATAAGGAATTGCTGCTTGTGAAACCTGCATTTCATACTATCATACACCAATATAAAAGAAATGATTTGCTTTTGTTCACTTTTATTACGGCGCTGGCTGTAGTGTTTGGGCAAACCACCATATTTTACATAATTTATTTTTTTTGGTGGACTGAACTCATTCGCATCCTTGCCCTTGCCATCTATGGTTTTAGGACCAAAAGCCGTGAGGAAAAACAGGTGTCCCTTTCTATTTTTGGCCCGCTGTTTATGATGGCTATTTACTTTGTATTTATCGTCGTCTTCTTTGGTCTTATTGCCAGTTGGGGCAATGAGGAAGTGACAATGGTCAATATGGGCATTCTCTTTTTTCAGAACTGGTTTTTTAATGTCAATCTAATCATCGTGGTATTGGAACAATTTCTTTTTCGTGGGAAACAATCAAATTCCTTAGAAATTGGCCCCTTCACCCCACCCCTACTAGTGTTGCACATATCGATTATTTTGGGTGGTATTTTGATGTTTTTTGTGGTAAAAAACTTCCCGAACATCTTTAGCCCCCAAAATTTATGGGGCTCCCTTTTGATTATTTCACCCTTTTTACTTTTAAAATATTTAATGTACAGCTTTCTTAAGCCTATTTCTTAATATTAAGATACATTTCAATTATGAACAAAAACACTCTCCTTATCAGCTTATTTCTTTTGGTGGCCCTTGGCCTGCGGGCGCAAATATGCCACACTTCGCATTTTGGGCTTAACAATACGACGGTCACAAAAATTGAGGAAACCGAATATGTTAATTTTCATAAACCAAGGGCAAGAAAGAACACATACCAATTTGATCCCAAGGGGTATGTGGTACAAGAAACCTTTGAATATACTGGAGACAATACACCTACAATTACCCAATATATTTACGATGATAACCATACCGAATTGACCAAACAATTGATGGACGAGTATGGGCAGCCCGTAAAATTCTTTGGGAAGTCAGGTCCTTATAAGATATATGATACCCCGATAGGATTGTTGTTCGACTATCCCGTTGTGGAGAAAAATGCCAAGGGAGAAGTAATAAAACTCAAGAATGAGAAGAAAGGAATGGAGAAAACATTGGAAACCAAAAGCAACCAACTTACCTATTGTTATATTACGGAAAATGGCATCCAGAAACCGGAGCAGGTATATGACAAAAACCAGCGGCTGTTGGGAACGGTGCAATACAATTATCCGGAAACTTATTATTCCTATGAAAACAACGTGCCCGTTGACAATACCTATTTTATTTCAAAACTTGCTTTTAAGTATGTATATGAATTTGATAAGGCAGGCAACTGGATACAGAAAATGACTTTTTCCGCTGTGCCAAGCAACAAATACCAATGGGAGCTTATAGCAATAAATACCCGTATTATTACTTATACAGACAGCAAATTGAACACAAAGCCAAGCGATGTATTGCATACGCTGGATGTTTCCAATTTTGATCCCATTCGGAAACAATATGAAGCCAACTACACCCCTACGGATGTGATAGATACAAATTACTTCACGCAAAGGGAGACAGCATTCAAAAAATTGTTGAAATAAGAATTGTGCAGATTTAGCGACATTTTAGGTTTAGGGGTTGGTTTTTAGGGCCCAGAATTATGTTTATAGCAGTGCTTGGGACTATGCAGATGAAAAGGATTGTTGGATAATATTTTGGTTTTTCTAGTATTGGGGTTGAACGGGGCATTTATCCGTTGAAGAATAATCACGATGGAACGCGATGTTATAGCGCACCAACTAGGGTTAGCGTTAAGATCGATGAAATTCCCAAAATACATAACGAGTAATTTATATACACTAATAGCGGTTCAAACGTATATCGCTAAACCGCTATTGTGTCTATACCCGCAAGTGAGCATTGCTTAGTTAATCATCATCCTCGTCCTGCTTTTCACCACTATTAAATACGCCTGTATTATTGTTTACAGCAGTTGTTCTTATTTCAGAATGTCTAATTTTACCTCCTGTATTTCCAACTTGCGCAAAAATCCCAAAGGTTCCTAATGAAACAATTAGTGTGATTATACTTAAAATTTTTGCAAATCCCCATTTTTTAAAGATTGCAAAAAAGGTAATAAGAGATAATACCCCTAAAATACCCATAAACCATATTGCTATTGCGGCAAGTTCTTCATGGTTTTCAATAAGCTGTTCAGAAACTCCTGCTATATTTTCAACGGTTTCTTCGGCCTCTTCGCCTGTTAAAAAAACAGGTATTGTTAGAATAGCCATTAGTACAAAAGTGACCAAAGCTACTTTTTTTATTGCATCATTTTTTGAGAATAGCCCGTAAGCCATAATTCCAATTCCAATGATTGTTCCCACTATAGGGAAATGTGTCAATATTAAATGAAGGTGGGTTGCATCCATAATTTTATATTTTAAAATATTGTTATTATTAAATTTTACCGAAAAGATTAAATTGATTGCGGTGGGCCTCTTAATCCATTGGGTTTAACAATAAGTAATTTTATAAAATTATCGGTTTTCCATGCTGGAGCTATTGCAGTTTCAGCATTTTCAATTATTAATAGGGAGCTATAAAAAAAGGACGCTGTAGAATTTATATGCTTACCCTCTATTGTTTTAATATTTTCATTTTGGGTAACAACGGGATTGTCTAAAGTATCATCATCACTCTCATGGAAAGTCAGCCTTAAAAATCCAACTAATGAGTCTGCATTTTTGTGAATTTCAAAATGCTCTTCTTCCGTTAATTCGTTTGAATGTGGATGCGGAATAACAGCATGAAGCGTGATCACTCCTAAAACAAGACTGAATAATATGTCGCTAATTATTTTACGCATTCTCATCAATTTCAATATTTCTACTAACATTAAAATCAGACTATTGTTTCTTTCTTTTGAAAAATTATCTCGCCAAATATCCCCCATCTATCGGATAATAACTACCCGAAACAAACGATGATTTGTCACTTCCCAACCAAAGAACCAACTCGGCCACTTCTTCACTTCTGCCAAGACGACCTATGGGATGCAAAGCAACAAGCTGTTCTTTCATTTCAGCATCCAGCACATTCAATAAGGGGGTTTCAATAAAACCGGGCCCAACCGCATTTATACGGATATTTTGTGCGGAATATTCCAAGGCGGCTGTTTGCGTAAGGCCAACAACCCCATGCTTGGCTGCTGAATAGCCGGCAGAACCACCAAAGCCCACAGCGCCCAAGATGGAGGAAATATTTACGATGCTCCCACCCCCACTTTTTAGCATGGCAGCAATCTGGTATTTCATTCCATAGAACAAGCTGTTTAGGTTGATGTTTATTACCTTTTGCCAGCCTTCTAAGCTCATCTCGGCAATGGGATTTAATTCTCCCCCAATACCAGCATTATTTACAGCAATATCTAGCCCGCCATACGTTTTAACCGCAAAATTGACCAATGCTTCCATTTCTTCAGGGCTGGCAACATCTGTTTTAAAAAATGAAGCTTTGCCTCCGTTTGCAACAATACTTTCCATAGTGGCTTTTCCTTCCTCTTCCTGTATGTCTGAGATAACGACATTAGCACCTTGTTTTGCAAACAATGCTGCAGTGGCTTTTCCAATTCCCGAAGCTGCACCTGTAATGATAACTGTTTTTCCTTTCATTTTTTTATGCTTTTATAAGGAAGTAAATTAAGGCTTGTTGGATAGATATACTATGACATATATCAGCTGGGATAATTAAAACGTTTAATTGTTTAATAAAAGTTTCACTAAAACAAACCGAAGACTCAACGTAGTTAATCTGTTCAGGTGTAGTTCCAATCATGATAGCAACGACCCTCAAAAGATTGCCACGCCCTATCGGCCTTGCAAAGACTTTTCTTCACAACACTAAAAGCTAAAAACAAAAAAACCGATAACTGTTAATTGCTAATTGCTAATTGTTAATTGTTAATTGAAAATTATTGGCCTTCGAAAAGATTCCGTAGAAAATGAATTTATTGGAGGATTAAGCAAAAATCCTTCTTGTCTAAAAATTTGGTTGCAACTACAAAACCTTAAATAATCTAATAATAATCCTAGCATCACCAAAGCTTTATTTTTGCGCCGGAAATAAAGAAATTTTCAGGAATCTTTTCGTAAGCCTTGATTTTTTTGTTTCTTGCCTGCCCTGAGCGCAGTCGAAGGGTTCATCAAGGAAAAAAGAAAAAACACTAAGAAAAAGCAACTTGCCCAGGTGTAGTTCCAATCATGATAACAACGAGCCTCAAAAGATTCCCACACCCTATCGGTCTTGCAAAAACGGTACCTAAACTCACAACTGAGAACTGAGAACGGACAACAGATAAATCGGAGGATGAAGCAAAAATCTTTATCCAACCTAATTCACAAAAGCCTACAGCTTACAGCCTAAAGCCTAAAGCCTAAAGCCTAAAGCCTAAAGCCATCCCTACGCCAGAAATAAAGAAATTTTATCGCCTCCGACAAGCAGAGCGAGAGGACGGCGGGCTTTTTTGAAGAAGAAAGGCATCAAAACTGGATGCCACACAATTAAGAATAGCATCGTTTGTAATTTGTGGACCATATATTACATATTTATCACTTATGTTAATAAAATCCCGATATGGGTCAATGTGCATGGATATTACCTCCTACTTTTAACCACCTACTTACCCGCCCCTAAAATTTTTTCTAAAGTGTATGTTGTTATCCAATACTACAAAGGGTTGGCTTATTTCCAAAAAAACAAAATATTCCATAATTGTTATTGGGAGCATTGCCCTCATGTTGGCTATGGTTTCCATTTATTTTTACAGTGCTTGTAAAGCTGAAGTAGGACACCATTCAAGAATTTCAAAAAAACAAGGCAGTTCCACCAACACCTTTAAAAATTAAGAAACCTTTATGCTACCCCATTTCCTAAATTGCCTAATTTTAGAAAAAAGCCAATCTTCAAATAAAAACCATGAAAAAGAAAACCAACACCAACGAACAATCCAAGAAAATTGAAGACCTACAAAAGGACACCTGGGAAGTAAAAGGCGCTACCATGAAAACAAACCAAGGTCTTAAGATAAACGACACCAATAATTCATTAAAAGCCGGGGAACGGGGCGCTACCCTATTGGAAGACTTCCTATTGCGTGAAAAAATAACCCACTTTGATCACGAGCGAATTCCGGAGCGCATAGTACACGCACGTGGCAGCGGAGCTCATGGGTATTTTGAATTATACGAACCCATCCCTGAGTATACCAAAGCGGGCATATTTAATGACACCAAGCGAAAAACGCCCGTATTCGTACGTTTTTCAACTGTTGCGGGTTCCAAGGGCTCTCCAGATTTGGCCCGTGACGTACGCGGATTTGCCACAAAATTCTATACCGAGGAAGGTACTTGGGATTTGGTAGGAAACAATATGCCCATTTTCTTTATCCAGGATGCCATGAAGTTTCCGGACCTCATCCACTCCGTAAAACCGGAACCAAACAATGAAATTCCTCAGGCCGCTTCGGCACACGATACCTTTTACGATTTTGTAAGCCATACCACCGAAACCCTCCACAACCATATTTGGGTGATGAGCGACCGCGCCATTCCCCGCAGTTATAGAATGATGGAAGGTTTTGGAATCCACACTTTTCGCTTTATCAATGACAAAGGTGAATCGCATTTTGTAAAGTTTCATTGGAAGCCCCTTTTGGGAGTACATTCCGTAACTTGGGACGAGGCAGTTAAAATAAACGGAGCCGATTCCGATTTCCACCGCCGCGATCTATGGGAAGCCATTGAAGCGGGCCAATACCCGGAATGGGAACTGGGCGTACAGATAGTACCGCAAAAGGACGAACACAAATACGACTTCGACCTGCTGGATCCTACCAAATTGATCCCCGAGGAAATGGTACCCGTCAAGATTATTGGAAAAATGACATTGAACAAAAATCCCGATAACTTTTTTGCGGAGACCGAACAGGTAGCATTTTTACCCGGGCATATTGTACCGGGTATCGACTTCACTAACGATCCGTTGCTCCAAGGCCGTTTGTTCTCTTATCGCGACACGCAATTATCGCGATTGGGAAGCCCAAACTTTCACCAGATCCCCATCAATAGACCGGTGGTAGATAATCATAACAACCAAAGGGACGGCCACATGCAAATGGAAATCCCGAACGGACAAACAGCCTATTTCCCAAATATGCTCAGTGGAGGGTGCCCCCACCTTTCAAAAATGGCAGAAGGTGCTTTTACAAGTTATGAGGAACGAATAGATGCTAGAAAAATCAGGACCCGTAGCGAGAGCTTTAGCGATCACTTTTCACAACCTGCCCTATTCTATCGCAGCCTATCAAAATGGGAACAACAGCATGTTGCGGATGCCTATACCTTTGAGTTGGGAAAATGTAAACAGGAGGCCATCAAGGAGCGAATGCTTTGGATAATAAAGCAGATTGACAGCGATCTTGCCTCACAGGTTGCCAAAGGTTTGGGCTTAAAGGTGCCAAAAAATATTGAGAAACCTATTAACCAAGCTATTGGGGCCGATGCCGATGTAAAAAAAAACCAACCGGGCACAAAAAAGAATTACTTGGATGAATCTCCTGCACTGAGCCAGGCGAAAACCAAATTCGACAGCATTGCTACCCGGCAGATTGCGGTATTGGCCGCAGATGGTTTTAGTATGGCCAATCTGAAAAAAATGCAGTCCCTTGCCGAGAAAGACGGAGCGGTGCTAAAAATCATAGCCCCTATGGGCGGAAGTATAAAATGCGATAAAAATATGGAGCATACGGTGGACGCTTCCATTATGACCACCGAAAGCGTACTTTTTGATGCCGTTTATATTCCCGGCGGGAAAAAATCAATCCAAACCTTGCGGGAAAATGCCAAATTTACCAAATTCGTAAATGAGGCTTTTAAACATTGCAAAGCAATAGCTGTGGATAATGAAGGTGAAGACTTTTTAAAAGATACCTATGCCGGAAAGCATACCGATGACAAGGCGGTTTTGATAAATGCAGACGCCAAGGCATTTAAGGATGCCATAAAAAAACACCGCAATTGGGACCGAATGGATATTGCAGATAAAATTCCCGCATAATGTACAGCAATAAACAGGGGAGCCACCATACTCCCCTATTTAATTTATAGACACATTAAAGGTGTCTAAAAACCTTTAGACGTGCTTTGGAAAAAGATGTCAAATTCCATTATTTTAGGCTAGTATTGAATTAGTTGTTTGTTATTATAATCTTTTATTACCTTAAAAAAATACCCAGATTTGAAAAAAATAATACTGATTTTACTCGGCCTTATTTTATTTATTATCGCCATAATTTACTTCTCCTTATGGAGTCATCCCGATACCGGCCACACTGATGTGTTAGTGGGAAAACAAAATGTGGAAACCTTAAATTTTAAAAATATGGATAGCGTTAGCGTAGCTGCGGCAACCATGTATGAGGGCGCGTTGCTAAAAGAGATTATGCAAGGTGAGCAATACAGAGCGGAATGGGCAGTCCCGGTAAAGGTTCCTGTGCTTCTATTGGACCGTACCTATGGAGGGCTAACAATAATAAAAAAAGGAGGTGGAAAACAGACTAAATCGTTACGCCTTAAAAATGACAAAGATGTGGTTTACACCTTACGAAGTGTTGCCAAAGATCCTGAACCCCTCATACCTGAATTTGCCAAAACATTGGGAATTGAGAATTTAATAATTGACGGCATTACCGCCCAGCATCCTTATGGGGCCATGGTTGTGGCAAAACTGGCTGAGGCGGTCCACTTGCCACATACATACCCGCGGTTGGTATTTGTTCCTAACCAAAAGGCTTTGGGAAAATACAATGAAGGCTTTGGCAATAAATTGTACTGGCTGGAATATGAAACCGAAGGTGAAGAAAATTGGTCAGCGTTTGAAAATATTATATCTATAATCGACACTGAGGAATTACAGGAGCAAAAATTCAAACACCGGGATAAATTACATATCGATACCCCGGCGCTGGTGAGAAACAGGCTTTTTGATATCGTAATAGGCGATTGGGATCGCCACGCCAAGCAATGGGGATGGTTCTTGCAACAAAAGAAAGATCGCTATATCGCCATACCACTTGCCAGTGATAGGGACAATGCTTTTTTTACCATTGACGGCCTGTTACCCAGCATTATTGCATCCAAAAATGTACAGCCACGATTGCGTCCATTTCAAGAGGAAGTAGATTATATGCCCGGGCTGGTATATCCTTTTGATATCTATTTTTTAAAGGGGGTACCAAAGGAAACATTCCAGGCGCAGGCAGCATATATCAAAACCCATTTAACAGATGCGGCTATAGACCAAGCATTAGCCACTTGGCCACAGGAAATTTATCAATTGCACGGCCAGGAAATAAGGGAAATTTTAATTGCTCGGCGTAAGAATTTGGATCGGTATGCTTTGGAATTTTATAAGGTGCTGCAAAGCAAGGATTATCCCACCCAGCCTTTAAAGGGATCAGAAGATGCGGATGTACCCAAGGAACTGCACAAATGTTTTGAATGTTTATAGCGGGTAATGCTTACCCGCCAAGAGAATGCTCCGCAAAGCTAGCAATGATCAGTTTTGCAAATCATCGCAAACGTCATTGCGAAGGAGTTTACGACTGAAGCAAATCAAAGATTCTACGTAGTTAACCTGCCCAGGTGTAGTTCCAACCAAGATAGCAACGACCCTCAAAAGATTCCCACACCCTATCGGCCTCGCAAAGACTTTTGTTCACAACATTAAAAGCTAAACACAAAAAAAACCGATAACTGATAATTGTTAATTGCTAATTTCTAATTGCTAATTGTTAATTGCTAATTTCTAATTGAAAAGTATTGGCCTTCGAAAAGATTCCGTAGAAAATGAATTTATTGGAGGATTAAGCAAAAATCCTTCTTATCTAAAAATGTGGTTACAAGTACAAAACATTAAATAATCTAATAATAATCATAGCACCACCAAGGCTTTATTTTTGCGCCGGAAATAAAGAAATTTTATCGCCTCCGACGAGCGCAGCGAGAGGAAGGCGGATTCGTAAGCCTTGATTTTTTTGTTTCTTGCCTGCCCTGAGCGCAGTCGAAGGGTTCATCAAGGAAAAAAGAAAAAACACTAATAAAAAGCAACCTGCCCAGGTATAGTTCCAATCAAGATAGCAACCAATCTCAAAAGCTTCCCAAACCCTAACGACCTCGCAAAAACTGACAATTGAGAACTGAAAACTGAAAACTGAAAACTGAGAACTGAAAACTGACAACCAAAAGCCTATAGCTTACGGCCTAAAGCCTAAAGCCATCCCTGCGCCGGAAATAAAGAAATTTTCAGGATATCCTTAAAGCAAGAATTTTTATTGTTTCGTTTCTAATTTAACGACCAATCGTTTATTTTTTACCTGCTTTATCCTTTCATTTAGCAGCTCTAATGCATCAAGATTTTCTTTGGGAATAAAATTCTTTAAAATTGTATACTTTGACCGCACTCTAAGTTGGTTGTCCTTGCTCTTTTTTAATTCAAAAAAATATTCCCCAAAATCATTTTTAAAATCTTCATTGCCATTTTCAAGCCCCAAAACCTCTATATTGCTTGGAAAGTTTATATAAAATGTGAAATCGTCAGAAAAATTATAATCAAGATAATAACTCAACTCCGGGGTATCCGAACTGCTTTCCAACTGGGCGTGCTGAATTAATTTTTCAAAAGAAACACTTACTAAACTATCATTTATAAAGGTGATTGCATTGTTTAGTGCTCCCTCGGCGCTCATAACATAAACAAACGGTTTACTTGTTTTTTGAATTCTACTCGTAACACTATCTATCTGCATTGTGTTATCATTGCCCTCAAACTCTGACAAAGCATTGTAAAAATTGCTCAGTTCTTCATTTTGATTCAACATGTTGAAAAAGCTTCGCATTTCTGTTGACAAACCGCCAGAAACTTCCAGTCTATATCTAAAAGTGGCTTTCTTTGCCTCCATATTAACATCACTGGAAAACATTTGGTTTATATAATTGAAATTTGAATCCATCCCCGGCATATTGATAGTTGAAACCGATACGGAATCAACTTTTGCCAATTGCAAATCCCTGTCAATAAAATGGTCTTTCCGCTTCTTCTTGTAGTTTGATACCGGCTTTACCAAGACAGCCTTGGTACTATATAAAGACGTTGGAATTTCATCGATTAGATACATAAAAAATTCATCATGGGGATATAAAAACTGTACTCCCCCCTTTTCATTTCTATAAGCAAAAAAGATGTGGTCAAATTCCCCTTTTCTTATATAGTCGATATCAATGGTGCCCATCCGTTTATTTCTTCCAAATACCGCCCAATACTCGATGTCCAAATCTTCCAGTATTTGCCTATAAAATCTTCGAATACTAATGGGATCAAATCGTTCTTCCTTCAGGAAAAACCCAGTCGACTTTATGAGCTCGTTTGGCTGGGCCGGCAACATCCTAAAATTTTCCAGTACTTCTTTGTGCAATAATTCAAGTTGATAGTACTTGGTGCTATCCTTTGCACTGCCAATTACCCTGCGCTTCCACCTATTATAATAGGATGAATTCTCGCTATCCAATGCCATGGGTTGTGAAAGGATATTAAATTCTTCGTTATAAACATCAAGCCAGGTTCTTAACTCACTATCCTTAGTCTCTAAGGAATAATACAAATACGGTTTTTCACACGGCAAACAACTATTTTCATTCTCTTCCAATCCTATTACATTGTCCATTGAAAATTGCACATATACCAAACTGTCATTGGCAATAAATTCTGGCTTGGGAAAATCATTATAGGTTTTATAACGTACCGTGAGCTGTGGCCCTGTTTTTATGGTGTATTGCGTATTTATACTTGGCAAACTGGAATATAAATTTACATAACTCTTTAAATTAGATACATCCAACCGCTCGTAATACACATAGTTAGTTTCAATAGTATCTCCTGGCTCTACAGCCGGAATTGGATAATTAATAGTCCCAAATTTTTCACGCTTGGAATTTCGTCTAAATACCAAACTGGAGTCTAATTCAACAATAGTTCCGTCCGCCTTTAGGGTCCTGATTTTAATACTTTCCAAGTTATTGCTTTCAAACTCATCCAAGTTTAAAAAAGCATACTTCTCAACCCCTGCAGGGGTGTTTACAACCAATTTACTATTTATGGAAATAAGCTTTTTATAGCTATTTCCAAAATTTTTCTGATAGGTGATATCCCGATACAAATGGGTATAATAAGCATCCGAATTTTTACACAGTGTTAAGAAGGGATCCGCTGTAGTATCGCTGACAGTAGCTTTAAAACTTAAAAAAAGTGTGCTTAAAACAACAACCGCAAGGCTAACTCTTTTGTGTTTTGAGAACAAGTGGCGCATTTATTATTTCTTTAAATGATTGTAAAATTTCATTTGTCTTACTGATGTTTTCCTTTTCTATGAAGATATGATCAAAAACAAAATCATATGTGCATACAATTTCCAAATTGGATTTTGCCTTTAAGGTTATATCCAATGACATGCCCTCCCCTTCAAAGCTATGCACAATAGGCGTAAAGATTTCAATGGGTGCGTCCAATTTTACATTTACACGTACTTTTTTATGATAGGGGTTGTTTAAATACGTTCCCGCTATGAGTGTTTCCCTTCCCTCCTTCTCTATAAGCCTGGGCAAAAAATCAATAAATAAATACTTGCTCGGGCCATCAGTAAAGGTTTTACCATGAATAGCTATCTTCCCTTGAAGATGTAAATTGTCTGCTTCATTTGTGTGGGTTACATCATAGACTAACTGGTTTCCAAAAATTCCATCATAAAAGGTTTCGGCAAAATCGGCAAATTTCCTTTCCCCTTCATCTTGAAGGATACGCCGTAAATAATTGCTTGAAAGCCCCTTGTAATCCACATCAAACGTTCCATTTAAATCCAAATCGTTTGCATCTATTTCCAACTGCAATTCATAGGAAATTTCATTTTGTTCCGGACTGAAACCATTCACTTTATAAAACGAACCCCCATCCTCGTTAATGATCAAAATGGTGCGCTCCTGTAAACTTTCTACGGGTGTTCCTACCCTATGGATAGGATCCGTTGGGTCTAGCAAGATGGTTTCGCCATGTATATAGGCAACACTAATCACATGATTGGCAGAACTCAATGAGGGAAAATTACAGTCGTTGATATGGTCAAAAGTTGCAGCTAAGGCAATGTCACTAGCAATCCCTTTATATTTTAGCGCTTCCGTTAAAAAATTTGAAAGATCTTTACAATCGCCTTGTTTGTATAAAAAGACCTCATTTGCAAGCGAAGGTATAAAAGCCCCCATGCCAATTTCAATGGCAACGTATTTAAAATTATTTCTTACATAATCATAAAGAATATTCACTACCTGCAAGGGTTCTTGGGCATAAGCGGTTAACGCATCAATTTTTTCCCTTACCGAATCACTTAAACCCTGCTTGGACGCTATTTTATCGGAATACCAATCATTCATATAGTTGATTGGCTTTTTGTTATACGAACTTGGCATTACAAGGGTTCGCATTAATGGCACATGCATATTTTTATAGATTCCAAAGAGCTGTAGTGGGTCTGGTGCTACTTGCTTTGGGGATACTTTTATATTCCATGTTGCCCCCGTGGCAGTAATCGTAGAATCCATCGCAAAAAATGGCAAGGAATCTTGATGGACCGTGTTGTGAATTAACTTAAATGCACTCGGCACTTTAATTTGATAGTTTAGGGTATCTATTTGGTGATAGGAAAAAAAATGTAAACTTGAAAAATACATCAATTCCTTACACGATATCAAATAAGTCAGTTTTACCTCCATGCCGGCTGGAATCTCCACCATTTTAATCTTGCTACTTGTAATATAATCCAACGCAACAGTTTCTTCCTGGGTCTTTACATGGACGATCTTTTTTAGACGACTTCCCTTTTTTTCAAAAAGTTGGACATCTGAAATTTGCTCCAACTCGGTGTCGTAGAAAATGGGGTACAACCGTGTTGCATCGCATTCCTTAAAAAGGATGGTGACTTGGTTTAAAAAAGAAGAGTCTTTTTGAACTTGGATGTTTTCCGACATCGATGCTAGCTGAAAATTTTGGGCAAGACCAAGAGAAGTGTAGAAAACAAAAAACACTAAAATCAATATATTTATAACACGCTTCATAAAAGATTTGGCCCCTAGCCATGATGTTTTAATCTTTTGCAATATATACTTTCAATTGTATTTTTTATAAAAATTATAAAAAAATAAATCCCAAGATTTGAAATATCACAGCACCTAATACTACATAGTTTTGAATTATAGCTTTTGGCAATATCCCCCTAAGAAAGAAAACCGCTAAGGAGAAAATCTTTAGCGGTTTTTCTGTAGGGATTGTCAAGATTTCTTTTTAATAAAAAGTTTGCGAACAAAATCCCAATTTTGCTTAACTAATAAATTCAGCAAGTTGCGTAACAGGAGAGTTGTAAAAAAACTTATTGCCGCTCCTATTATCGCTAAGACGCAGGTAGTAAATAACTGTTGGGAACTTATATTGGGCAAAGTGGAAACAATTATCCCTCCTGCCGTTCCGGCGATAAGTGGTGGATCTTTAACCATTTTGTGAGGGATTATTATCAGTACCAACATCATCGGCATCTACGGTAGCCTGGCTAACAGCTGTAGCTACGGTACCCGCAACCACAATATACGTGGCAGCAGATGACAGCCAATCCGGGAGATCTATAGGGGAAGCGAGCAAGGTTCCCCCTGCCGTGGCAAGCCCAATACCAATATTCCGAATGGACTGAAAAAATTTAGGAGTTGGTTTTCTGCATCTGTTTAAGATATTCATAACGATTTGAATTAATGTGAAGGATTACTTTTTCTTTCCTGTCCCTAGCCTGATGGTATAGTGAAAGGAGTTTTTGTAGTGCCAGTTTGGAGTTGATACCCGTACCTATTCCTGTTAGCAAGTTAACTGGGGCTATACAGCCACGCAGTTCGGTAATGGCATTATTCGCAGGATGGATTAAAATATAGCTTCTACCTGGCACGTCTAGGATTTCCAAGTGATTATTAAACTTGGTGGAGGTTCTTGACCTCAGTTCGTAGCTGCCTTCCGGGATACAGGAAATATTCTTTTTGTTTTCCTTCCACGGAAGCTCGATGGTAAAACAGACGAAGTGTCCGTTTAAGGTGAGGGTACCATTGGTACCCCCACGCTTATATACCCTTGTAAGTACAAGTTCCATTTTTACACATCGTCAACATTAACAACGTTCAAGGCATTGAAGGAACCATTCTTTAACGAATAGAATTCTCCATTAACCTCTTGGTAAAACTCGATTCCCATTACCATTACAACCGGTAGGGTAGAATTGGGATTTACGGAAGCGGTAAGGTTCGCCGCTGCTACAGCCGAGTTGTCGTAGGGTAAAACTCCCATATCCATCTCGTTATAAGAAAAGGTTTTGTTGGTAAAGTCCAACTCGGCAACGCCCATAGCCAATTTAAAGTGGGTGGTACCTGATGGAGCGCCAATTTGCTCTGTGGCGGTAAAGGCCTCGATGGCAATGATAGCATCCCCCGTGACCCGATCAAAACTTGGAATGGACTGGCCGAAGAAGGTGGTGCCCAGTTTTCCATTAATGTTAAAATCAAAATCCTCGAGCATGGCAAGGTTACCTTCCACAAGGCTGCGATTGCCACGTGAATTTACAGCATCTGTTTTAATGATTGCCAGTAAAAGGGTGGTGAGCCTACTCACCACACGGCGATCCTTAGCCTTTTGCATCAGTGATCGCAAGGCGGTGCGGATTAATTTGCCCCCCTGGCCTGCCCGACCGAATTCGGAGTTATTTTCACGAGTACGTGCAAAAGCAGCACTGTGCTTGATTTTGTCACTATCTACCCCACCCTTTGCACGGGCAAGGTGACCGTCTGCCGTTTTGTAAAAGGCGATATCATCGATAGTACCTTTTAACTTGATAATTCCAGCTTGTTTTGCCATAATAAAAAGATTTAAAGTTAGCTGCAAAGATGGGTTGTGGGAAAAGCTATTGTTCACAAGTTGGGTGTATCTTGGGTATGATTATTTTTTTAGTAATACGGCCAGGGCAATAGCGGTGGGAGATTTGTAAGCTATGTTTTTTTATTTAAAAACTGGGAATGAAGAAAGATTCAAAAAAATCTACTAAAATGTACATTTTCTGAAAAGCTGGAGAAAAACTGAGCATCAGGTTTCGGAGTAAAATAGCTTGATAAGTATTATAAATTAAGAAGATCCCAGGGTATTTGACAGATAAAACTGCTTCAAATTTTCACAAGATGCTCCCAAGTTAAAAACAGTAAGCTTTGTTGCAAAAAGGTGTTTTACTATTAATTTATTGAATTTACTAGGGGTATGCTGAAGATATTCAGTTATGATTTTTGGTTATTGCGAAATTGATTTTTGTGTTTTTTGTTCTTCGGTAAATCGAGGGTCAGGAAGACGCGGTACTTTTACAAGCTGTTCTGTAGTTATAGCATAGTAACCCAGATCTTCAGTTACAGTTCCGTTTATAAAGTAAATTCCCATACCTATCACTGGATATTTGGCCATTACTTTTGGGAATTGGACACTATCAAAGCATACCCCTTTTCTATCCAAGAAGGTGGAAAAAGCCATATAGTCTCCTTTTGAAGTTTTTGTAGTTTTGGAGGTTACCAGTTTTCCGAGAATTGTAATTTCCCTACCTACAAAATTTTTTAAATCTCTTGCCTTGGTGGTGGGATAATTACCTGGTTTTATGAAATTGAAATCGTTGTGTAACGTAAAGCCCAACAATTCAAGATTGTCATAGGCGTCAATAATGTGTTCGCTTTTTAATAAGGGTAAACTATAATTTACCCGTTTAGGTTTTAATAATTGGGGTTGGTTGTGCTGGCTTTTATACGAATTGTTGTTTAGGTGCGCAAACCACATTAATCTGTGTTTATTGGGTTCTAAAGCTCTAAAGGAATTTAATCGGATTAGCAATAGTAGCTGTTCCAATCCCAATTTACATCTATCCAAAAAATCATTAAAGTTTTTGAAAAGACCAAAAAGTTGGCGTTCATTAAGTATTTTTTGAATACTCCGATGGTCCAGATCCTTTATCATCCCAAAACCCAGATACACTGTTTTCCCCTTTATGCAATTGCCGTGGTCGCTATTGTTTATGCAAGGATTTTCAACCGTACCGCCACATCTGAAGATTTCGTTTATATAGGTGTCCAGATTGTAAAAGCCTCCGCCATTGTTAAGAACCGCAGTCATAAACTCCAATGGAAAATATTTTTTAAGGTACAGGCTCTGGTAGCTCTCCACCGCATAGGATGCCGAATGTCCCTTGGCAAACGCATAGCCGGCAAATGCTTTGATTTGATCCCATACTTCCGCTATCACTTTTTGGGTGTAGCCCTTTTCTTTACAGTTTTCATAGAATTTCCTTTCCAGGGCATCAAATTGTTCCTTGCTCCTGCCCTTGCCGCTCATTCCCCTTCGCAATACATCTGCTTCGGCCAAACTCAAGCCTGCAAAATAATGTGCAACTTTGAGAACATCTTCCTGATACACCATTACCCCATAGGTCTCGGGCATAATCTCCAACAATACCGGATGGGCCTCCTTTCTCTTTTCGGGAAAACGATGGCGCTCAATATAGGCATTCTTCATCCCGCCATTGGTAACGCCGGGACGAATGATCGAACTGGCGGCAACCAGACCTAAATAATCCTGGGTCTGCAGACGGGTCATCAGGGTACGCATGGCGGGCGACTCCACATAAAAAACGCCCATACAGTCCCCTACTTTTAGAAGGGCGTTAATTTCTGGATCATTCTTAAATGGAGTGGTATCATCAATGTCTCTGATCTGGGCCTCGGGTTGATTTTCCCTGATCAATTGAATGGTATCTTTAATCTTTGAAAGTCCGCGTTGGGCAAGGATATCGAATTTAAAAATACCTACTGCTTCCGCAATGTGCATATCTATCTGCAGGGTTTGGAAACCCTTGGGCGGCATAAAGGTGGCGCAATAAGCCTGTACGGGGTTTTTGGTAATTACGATACCGCCAGAATGCACACTGAGGTAATTTGGGAAACCATGGATAAGAGTGGCATATTTTGTTACCAGTTTAAAGTAATGGTCATTTTTTTTATGCTCTCTGTCGCCTTTTAAAAACGCATCAATTTCGGCTTTTGGCAGTCCAAATACTTTGGAAAGCTCCCGAACAACTGCTTTGAATTGAAACGTTACATAAGTACCCATAAGGGCGGTATTTGGGAAACGTTCAAAAATATAGCGGGTAACATCATCCCTGTCCTTCCAAGAAAAATCTATATCAAAGTCAGGCGGTGAGGAACGATACAGGTTGATGAAACGTTCAAAATAGAGGTCCAATTCAATCGGGTCCACATTGGTAATCCCCAAAATATAAGCGACAACACTATTTGCCCCACTGCCCCGCCCAATGTAGGGATAGTCATTCTTTATCGCATATTGAACAATATCGTAATTGATTAAAAAGTAAGAAACAAAGTCCATTTGCTGGATTGCATGAAGTTCCTTTTCAATCCGTTCCTTTATTTTGAGGGTTATCGTTTTATATCGGGACGCTATCCTTTGGTTTACCAAGGAAACCAGATATTCATAATCCTCTTGGGTATTGGAAAGATAGGTAGCTTGGTTTTGATTCACGCGCTTTTCATCAAATTTAAAATCAATAGTACAGGAGTTTAAAATAGACCGGGTGTTTGATAAGATATATTCAAAATCCTCAAACCGCCTTTCGAGTTCATGTAAAGTGTACATTTTATCGTTGGCACTTCCCTGTTCTAGTTCTGGCAATTTGCTTAACACAATATTTAGGTCTATGCACCGCAGTAATCTGTGGATATTGAAATGTGTTTGATTGCAGAATGTTACAGACTGTAATAACACCAGTTTTTCAGTATGCTGTTTTAGATGGGAGAATTTTAATTTGTTAAGGTCTGCTACAGAAATGCCGATGTACCAATTTGGAGCGAAGGATTCCAGTTCATATTCAA